>Ga0209986_10000683_pt1 | contig 33281 bp, 27 predicted proteins | sample BlataG_FD_183168 | JGI IMG/M metagenome (GOLD analysis project Ga0209986, IMG submission 183168) | Deep subsurface microbial communities from Black Sea to uncover new lineages of life (NeLLi) - Black_00105 metaG (SPAdes) (version 2) | ecosystem: Environmental > Aquatic > Marine > Oceanic >...
AACAGCCACTAATACTGGAGCTACAGGACCAACAGGAAATACTGGACCAACTGGAAGTACTGGACCAACAGGACCTGCGGGAACAGCCACTAATACTGGAGCTACAGGACCAACAGGAAGTACAGGAAGTACTGGACCAACAGGACCTGCGGGAACAGCCACTAATACTGGAGCTACAGGACCAACAGGAAGTACAGGACCAACAGGAAGTACTGGTAGTACGGGTCCAACAGGAAGTACTGGAAGTACAGGTCCAACAGGAAGTACAGGAAGTACTGGTAGTACGGGTCCAACAGGAATGAAGGGAATGACCGGAGCTACTGGACCTACTGGTCCTACAGGTCTATGTGAAATATGTGATCTACCTTGTATCGCTTTAAGAACATCGGGTCAAACATTAACGAATGGAATGGGGGAACCATTAGAATGGGGGACAGGCACAACAAATGAACCAGGTGTCTTTGAATTTGATCTAGCAATGCCTTCTATAGTAACTGTATTAGAAACTGGTAAATATTTGATTCAGGCTACCTTGTCCTTTTTACTTGGTGTAGGTACTACAAGCTTTGCAGCTATAAACACGCAACTAAATGGAACGAGTTCTTGTCGTGTTTCGGACTCTTTTGATGTTTTGTCTGGAGTTTTGTATACTAAAAATCAAACTCCATCTTTTACTTTAGAATTAACTGCTGGCGATACTTTAGAACTAACAACTGTAGTATCGACATCGGGCGCAGCGCCCTTTATCCGTTTTGGTGCAACCTCTTGTTGGAGTATAATTAAACTTCAAGGTTGTAAAGGAGATTTGGGACCTACCGGTCCTACAGGTATGACTGGACCAACAGGACCTGCTGGAACAGCTACCAATACTGGAGCTACAGGACCTACAGGAAGTACTGGAAGTACGGGTCCAACAGGACCAACTGGAAGTACAGGACCTGCGGGAACAGCAACTAATACTGGAGCTACAGGACCAACGGGAAGTACAGGACCAACGGGAAGTACAGGACCAACAGGAAGTACGGGAAGTACGGGAAGTACGGGAAGTACGGGATCTACAGGACCAACTGGAAGTACAGGACCTGCGGGAACAGCAACTAATACTGGAGCTACAGGACCAACAGGAAGTACTGGAAGTACTGGAAGTACTGGACCAGCTGGATCAGCTACGAATACGGGAGCAACAGGACCAACGGGAAGTACAGGACCCACAGGACCTCAAGGAATACCGGGTTCAGCAACTAATACCGGTGCTACGGGTCCTACAGGTATGAAAGGTATGACCGGAGCTACTGGACCTACTGGTATGAAAGGTATGACCGGAGCTACTGGTCCTCCAGGCAGTGCAAATTTATTGTACTTTACGGTAAGCGGAACTTCTATTGTGCCAGCCAATGTTAATTTTGCAGATATAGAGCTTCAAGCTGGTGGTGGTGGAGGAGGAGGAGGCGCTCCCGACTCTGACGAGGATGGGCAAGGAGGAGGAGGTGGCGGGGGCGGTTCCGGGCGTTATGTTCGTTCTTACAATTTCCCCGTCACTCCAGGAGAAACATTGACCGTCACTGTTGGTGCAGGCGGTGCAGGCAGTGATCTAAATGGAAGTGATGGAGGTAATAGTATAGTAGCCGGTTTAAGTGGTACAATTACTGCTATTAAAGGTTTTGGAGGTGATAGAGCCAGCACCGCTAATAGGCCTCGAGGAGGGAATGGGGGTGATGGATTTAATGGCGGGGGTGGTGGGAATTCGTTAGGTATTGGAGGTGTAGGAATACCTCCTGGTGAAAATGGTGAAAATTCTGGGTTTCAACCGGTGACATACAGTGGTGGACGGGGAGGTCCATTAACTGCAACAGCATATGTTTTAGGCGGGACACCAACAGTTATGGGAGGTTCTTCCAATACATTAATGCCTCAAATAGCAGGATCTGGTGGTGGTGGAGGTGCAGCTGTTTTTAGGTCAAATGGAGAAGGACCTGGAAATGGTGGAAATGGTGCCTCCTCTACAACTGCAGCCGCAGATGGCGGAGATGCCATCGGATTTGGCCATGGTGGCGGAGGCGGTGGAGGAGGTAGTGCCAATTTCTCCTCCGGGGGGGACGGTGGTGACGGAGCACCAGGATATGTGAAAATACATTATTACGAAAACCCTTAATCGCAATTTGATTCCATAATATCTTAAAAACATAATTTAATACATCCCTACTCTTACATATATTAACATATATTACAATATCATATAATTATATGATATTGACCCCATTCCAAGAAAACGTATCCAAAAATTAGTTAAACTCTGAACAATAAGTTAGATCATAAATTTTAAAATCTATGACATCGGTGAGTGAGATATGATCTTCAAAATTATAATTATGTATACATAATTATAAATAATATCTGTAATTATTTAGCAAGCTCACGTTTCCAATCTTCCGCAGATATATCACATACACTGCCTTTAGGACATTCGATAGCTTCCGGAGTAACTCGCTTAACAAATTCTTTAGCATCACAGAGTACAATCTCGCCATTAAATCTCTTGGCAGCAGGTAATTCTTTACCATCTCGATAGGCAGATCCACCAGAGCAATAATTAATCTCTGGTTGCATATAGCCATCTATCCCAGGTAACTTACATATACTCTCTGCCATGATCATATCTTCTTTTCGACTACTGAAACGACTAAATTGTTGAGGATCCTTATTTTTATAACCACAGCCAAATTGCCGGTAGATAGAATTCAAATCAGTTTGTTCGATACCTGTAACTTTTGATATGGCTTCTCGATCTTGAGGCGAAACTGTTCTTAAGACTTTATTAATATTCTTTACATCCGTCAATACCAACAATCTGGGAGATTTTTTAATGCGAAAAATGTTCATGTATCCATTTTGCGCGTACTGAAGACTGTTATCGTAGCTTCCAAACCACAATGGACTAGGAAAAGGATCACCGGATTTAAATGACTCTGACCCGTGATATAATATCAGATCTTTTTTGGGACGAAATACTAATAGTCCTTGATAATTTTCAAAGGTGCCGCAATGCATCTCATCAATCCAAGCACCTCGAAATTTATCAGCTTTTGTACAAGTTTCAACATAATCTTCTTCTGGCTCAATACCCTGTCGTTGATTCAACTCTATTTTTGCAGCACCGCCGACATCTCGTATTTTCTTCAATAGTATTTCTCTGGAATCATCAAACATTTCAAATAATTGCTCTATAGATAAAGCATCGTATAATTTTTCGTTAAGTATGGAATACCTAGGCAATTCCAGAACACTTTCCAAATCGACTGTGATAGGTATAATCTCTTTGAGTGGTTCAGCTTCATTATCTTCGAACCCAGCTTCTGCATTATGATAAAATTTAATAAAATCGCGCAACTCTATTAATTTATTCAAAGCTACATCATCTGCTCCCTTAATGAGTGTTTCTAATTGAGACGTGGTAAGTCGATCAAATAATTCTTCATTAAAAAGAACATCCATTTAAATTTATTAATAAATTTCTATTATCTTATTTATCTAAATAAGATAATAGCAAAGAACTTAAATACCTTCTTTATAGTCTTCATAATCTCCAGGCAGTATGATATCATCTGCACGAACCAAAGAATCTTTAAGGGTCTTAGATTTCCGTGTTAAAGCGTCATATATCTCCATTTCTAGTTCACCATCCTTTACATAGACAAAACGTATGGTAGCATCGCTCTTAGTTTCCTTTCCATCACGAACGATACGCCCAGTTGCTTGATACATCTGTAACAATTCATAAGATGGTGAAAGATACATAAATCTCGGCTCATTGCCTATGGTATCATGTAAAGAAATGCTAACTGCGATGACTTTTACAATAGCAATTATCAGTCTGCGCTTAGGGTTGGTCTGGAATTCCCGCACCAACATATCTCGCCTCTCCTCGCCGGTTTTTGTATCCTTGCCCTTCACAGATCCTTGAAGGACAATCGGGTTGAACTCCTTCAGCGACTCCTTAAGTGTATCTAAAGTATCTAGATAGTGAACTGCAATAATCACTTTACTGGTGCTTTGCTCCATCAATGTGGTCCTAGCTAATCGGGAAAAAATAGGAGCTTTGAGCAATTCTGTTTTCCGGCGTTGAGTAATAATATTGTTTTTAACGATAAAAGCCCGAGAAAAAGCTCCATTCGTCCCCGATGAAGTTCCTCGTTCATAGCGAGCTACAACTTCCATATCCTTTAGAGAGTCTAAGAATGCTTTTCGGTTGGCTTTGTTGATTTTGTAATATCCATTTTTCTGATCTACACGGATATTGATCTTGGGGGGAACGACTGCGCTTGAAATATAGTGTTTAACTACACCACTAAAAAGATCGCGTACTAATTCCTTAGTAGTCCTAGCATTATAGTACCTCACAGATTCCACGATCTTCTCGGTCCTTGGTGCATTCATACTTTTACACACGGTAATTAGCTCTTCCAAGCCCTTCAGAACTATAGATCCACTACGATCTTTTGTGTACAATTTCTTAGATCGAATATATCCGATAGTTCGAAGAAAGCTGATGATTTGAGACACTTCAGTTAGGGGCGAAGCAGAAAGAAGAGCGAATCTGGATGTTCCACCCTCATATACTAAATGATTGATAAGAGCTTTGGCAGCTTTGTGCTGATCTGAAGTGCTATTTCTAATAGCTTGGCATTCATCAATAACTATAAAGCCACCACCATTTAAAAAGTTTGAGAACTTCTTAGTTACTGTAAACACAGTACCACGTCCAGAATCATCTCGAACTAAATATCCATGCTTAGGCTGATAACCTTTGCGCGAGCGAAGTGCATCTTTGGTGATAAATTTCACCATTTTCGCGCCAGTTTCCTTGACAGCTGACCTCCACACGGCTTCAGCCCCTTTAGGTCCTATAACCAAAAGAGGGGAATCATAATACATTGCTACAGCGATGGTAATGTAAGTCTTTCCAAGTCCCATCTTGCTAGTGTCCAAATATCCTCGATGCTTCTTCAAAATTTGTATCAGATTCAAACAATGTTCTGTCTGATAATCCCGAACACACACAGAACCTTTATTTAACTTTGATATCATCGCTCTACGAGCGGGATCCTTTAAATCTATCATCGCTCTACGGTCAGATGTCATTGTAAAATGTTAAGGGTATCTTTCTTAAACCCAAAATATCTTTAAAAAAATCATTATTTAGTCATTACAAAAGATTATCCTTAAGGAATAAGCATGTATTATCATGATAATACATGCTTATTTTGATTTTTTGATTTTGGATTATTGTTCTAAATGCACGTTGAATTTCCATTAATTGTGTTTAGGAAATTGCTAAAAATAATGGAGGGGTGGGGTGATACTTTACTTTTTGGCTTTCAACCCGATGGTGTGGAAATACAAGCTAATAAACATTTCGTTTCGATGATTTTTGTTAGATTAGATATGGAACTAGTAGTGAGCTTTGATTCACCCCCGGAAACTATAGCGCGTTGCGTGAAAACCCGTGTATTGCAACAACTTATTGATTTCGTAGGAGATAACGCAACTATATCCCTTGGTTGTGATCACGAAAAAGACAATTCTCCTCTTTACATTATTATCAATAATAAAAGCCCTCGGGATAGGGATATCCGAGTTTCTGTTCAGCAACCTGAAACAACATTAGATTTATTCTTAATACCTGACAAACAAAAGGTAGCTAGCAGATGTTATATTCTTACTGATGAAATACAACGTATTACTGAGTTATTTTCTATGGTATGTAATTATTTTACATTTAGCTTCAAATCTAAAGCTATTTATTTAGTTTCCAAAAGCAGTAAAGATATGATAGATAATGTTAGTGATGAACATTTAGAAATCTTTGAGGAGATTGGTATCGAAATAGAACTTCCGATATCTCACAATCCTAAACCTAAATTAAATTGTGATTCTGGTAAAATAACAGGTAAAAAGTTCGAGAAACCAAAGAAAGTGATGAATGTATTGATAAACAAAGAGGCTCATGCGATCATGGATCTAAGACATTTTAGAGATATAATGAATTGTGTTGCCTCAGATCCACCAAAATATATGTTATGTCAGCTGCTTCAAGATAAAAAGGCACCATTCGAAGTAAAATATCTAGTCAGTAATTTAGGACATGTAAAAATTTACATGGCATTGCTTTTAGATCACACAAAATAATAACAAATTTATTTACTAAATTTATCTTATAGGTCTAGAATCTTTTGTTTTAGAATCTCGAATTCTAAAACAAATAACACTATAAATGAGACGATATAAATATGACAAGATACAGTTTTGATGATATTTACTTTTATATAAAAGTAAATGCCAGCAGAAAGATCGCTCCCTAAAGAATTACTCATATTGAATAGGGAGAAATTGTTATCTTTGTTTACGAAAGAGGACGCTGTAATAGTATTGAAAGGAGGTACATCTGTGGTAAAATACAATACAGATAGAGAATATAATTTCGAACAAGAAAGCAATTTCAGATATTTATTTGGTATAAATTATCCAGATTGTTATGGAATGATTGATTTGAACACGCGCGAAACTAGTATAATCGTTCCAGATCAATTAAATACAATTGATCATAAAATTGTTCATGGTCACGACTTTAGTACAATTGTACAATTAAAAAATAAGTTCAACATCGATTCTTTGTTATATAAGAAAACGTTTGACTTCAGACTTAAAAGTCAAACGAAAAAAATATATGTACTAGATTCCTCTTTTATCAAAGAAACTAAGGCTCACGTGGATAATGTAAAATTACAAAAGGCTTTAACGCATTGTCGTGTTATTAAATCGTTGTACGAATTGGATATCTTAAGAAAAGTCAATCAAATAGCCAGTGCAGCACATACTGAAATACAAAAAATAATTCGCCCTGGGTTGACTGAAGGACAAATAGAAAGTACATTCAACCATCATATCTATTTTCACGGGGGCTGCCGAAACCCTGCTTATATGGGTATTTGTGCTAGTGGTAAAAATGCAAGTATATTACATTACGTATCAAACGATAAAATTATGAGAACGGGGGAGTTGGCTCTTATTGATATGGGTGCTGATTATTGTGGTTATACTTCTGACATTACTCAAACACTCCCCGTGAATGGTACATTTAATGCAAAACAAAAAATAATATACTCTACAGTTTTGGATACTCTCAATTATATTTTAAGAAAAATAAAACCGGGTCTTTTATGGACAAATATCGATCAAGAATCCAATATATTTTTAACGAATAAACTCTTAAGATTAGGATTTGTAAAAGGAAGTATTGAAGATTTAATAAAAAATAGGATTTATTTTAACTTCATGCCTCACGGGTTATCTCATTTCATAGGTTTAGATGTTCATGATGTTGGTGATCTTTATTCGGACTACAGTTTATTGAAACCCGGTATGACATTAGCCGTGGAACCCGGGATATATTTCAATCAAGACATCATGAATAAATTGAAAAGAAGCCCCCGTGCCAAATTTGTCGATTTCGATAAAGTAGCCGAATACTTTTCAATTGGTGGTGTTCGAATCGAATGCAATATTATCATTACTGATGATGGCATTGAAAATATGACATCAGTAGACCGCTATTTTGGTTATTAAAGGTATTAATACAAGTTGTAAATTATATTAAGGATAATATTGTCAATTCTATTCTTAACACCAAATTATTAAACCAGATAACAGATATTCTAGTGCTATCTATCACAACCGGGGTTTAGGATAAGGTATACTATTGTCGTTTAATGTAAACATGTTTTATATCTAGATTAGATTGATCCAACGTAATATATAAATAAATTTATATATGATTATGTAATTGCTTTTATATTTAGCAAGTAATGAAAGGAACAGCATTCTGCCAAGTTCCTTCATCGTTTTCGTATTGGAAAATCAGGTGACTTCCGTCCGAAGCACCCTTAATTCGCCAACGTCCGAAAGTAAGGTAAACATCGTTTCCATCAACCAAACTTCCGCGAATCTTGACTTCCTCGAAACTGTGAAGACCTTCACCAGTACCGTTAACACGGTCAAGTTTGTCATTTTGAAGGTCGCTCACAGCCAATTCACGTTCGAGACGCTCCCGATCGAGAGCAGCATCGATGGCTAGATCCTTGGCAAGCCTAGCTGCCGCTTCGTCAGCGAGAGCTTTAGAGGCTTCCAGTTTATTCGCTTCAACCACACTCTCCACACGAGTGATTTCATTCACACGCGCTGTCACTTCGTCATTGATTTTAGAATCGAGGTCACTTTCGGCAGCTAGAGCACGGTCGCGCTCGACAGAAATTTTATTATCCAAACTAGCATCTGCAGATCTACGAGCGTTCTCTTCCTCAGTCATGCGAGTCTCGTGAGCAGCATCAGCAGCAGCTCTAGTATTCGCTTCAATGGTGATTTGACCTTGAAGATCAGCCTCAGCGGCAGAAGCACGCGCAATCTCAGTATCAAGTTTGCTATCCAACGCAGAGTCGGCATACGCAAATTCATCTCGAACGGCAGCAACATCCGCTTCGCGGGCACTGGTTTCATCAACCAAAGCTGAGGCTAGGTTAGCCTCAGCTGTTTGAGCGCGTGCCCTCTCGGAGTCAATATTGGATTGAAGCTGGGTGTCTGCAACTTCCATATCACTACGGATAGAAGAATCACCTGCCTCACGAGCACTGACCTCAGCAGCCAAAGCGGCATCTAGGTCCGCATCCTTAGCCAGGGAGCGAGAAATTTCGGCATCCAAAGCGCTCTGCAGAGCAGAGTCGGCCTCCGCGAATTCACTTCGAACAGCAGCAACATCTGTTTGGCGGGCGGTTTCCTCAGCATTAACAGCATCGGTGAGTACAGATTCAGCGGCTTCAGCGCGAGCCTTCTCATCCGCAATTTTACCTTCTAGTTCTGCCTTGTCCGCAGCCTGAGCTGCAGAAATATCGCTGATCTGGGCCGTAAGGTTGGCTGCGATGTCAGAGTCGTCTCCAAGAGCAGCAGCAATTTCGTTGAGAGTGTTCAAGGCTTCGGGAGCAGCATCAACGATACTAGCAACTGCTGCCGCAACGTCAGTATTAATTTTAGCTTCAAGTTCATCGTCCTTAGCAACAGAACGAGAGACTTCGGCGTCAATTGCCGCCTGGAGAGTCGCCAAATGTTGATCCAATTGATCCTTACGGACGGCATGGTCGAATTCACTGGCTTGTTCTCCCAAATGTACGCTAGTGAAATAAGATTTCACGTTAAAAGTTCTAGCAGAGTCCAAATATGATGCGGGTACGGGGGGCATTTTAATTCACAAAGAAAATTTTTATCGAAAATTTTTTTAAAATTTTTTATCGAAAATTTTTAAAAATTTTCGATATTTTAGATTTATAATATGGATTACACTATTTATGCTAAATTATAGTTAAAAATTCTGTCGAACGTCCCAACACTACTACTCATGATAGCAGTAATAAATAATTTTGAACCAGAACCGTTAAACGCCAAGTCATAACTAAAGAAAGCATCATATGCTCCTTTATCGGGCGTATCGGTAACTATTTTTTGTTTTTCAGTCCAAACACCATCTATCTTTTTGTAGATATATGTACCCCCATTATAATAAGGCTCGCCATCTACCACAATAGCACCGACAGCAATAACATTGCCATTATCATTTATAGAAACGCTACCGCCAAATTGCAATCGAGTATAATCAAATTTATCAGAAGCATCAATTTTATCTTCTTCCACCCATACACTACCGTCATAATTATAGATAAATAGACTACCATAATCAGAACGAGTTCCGGAATGTCCCGTAATTTCAGTTAAATCATCACCAAATACACCAACAACAATTTTATTACCATCACGAGTAATATCTGCAGTAAAACTATAGAAATCTAAAGGTCTAGGTGTAGAATCGTAAAGCTTCGTGCTTTGACTCCATACACCAGATACTTCTTTGAATACATAAGCAGCACCGGCAAATGGGGTATTGTCTACCCTACTATAATAAGAACCGGCTACAATAGTAGTACCATCTTTGCTCATTTTCATTTCAGTACCAACAACTTCATTATGAATTGGATCGTCGGTAAGTAATTTAGCGGTTTGAGACCACGCAGAACCGTCATAATCAAAGACATAAGTTGCGCCGACATCATTATGTGAATTGAGAGGACCATCACCTACAATATCATAACCGGTTGCGGAAGCTGCGATTCGATTACCATCTCCACTCATAGAAACTCTATAACTAAGATTGTCTCCGATAGTAATAGGGTCTGATTCTAGGATAGCCGTTTCATTCCAATTAGTTCCATCATAATCAAAGACATAGGCTCTACCTTTTTGGATATCGTGGTGAGGTGCGCCGATAACAATTCTTGTACCAGCATCGTTGATATCTACACTGTAACCAAACCGAGCAGTATCATTTGAACTAGGCAACAATTCTACAGATAACCATGTATTAGTAAACGAATCATAAGTAAATATATACGCTTCACCTCTATCTTCAGATGTATTATCTTGATAAGGACCACCAACAACGAGGACATTTCCTTCCAAATTGGTAGCAATATGTCTTCTAAAAGTAGCACCGGAATCGTCTAATTTAGTATCAAAATGACTTCTTAGTTCATAATTGTGTGTTAAGATAGCATCGGGACCTGAAGCAGCTATAGATGCTTGTTCTCCAGAACAAATAATAAACGGAACAGCGGTTTTCCATGAAAAAAATTCTGTATCGCTTTCATTGTATTGAAACAACAAATCCTTTCCATCAGACGTGGCTATTCTCCATTTACCAAAAGTTACGTACACTGTTTCTTCAACACCGACACCGCGAATAGTTACCTGTTCAAAGTCGTGTATTCCTTCACCTACACCGCTAACCCGGTCTAGCTTGTCGCTTTCCAAGGCATTTACAGCTAAAATTCTTTCACGGGTTTCATTTGCAATTTCACTTTCTAAAAGACTATCTTTTGCAAATCTGGCGTCCGATTCATCACTTAAAGCCTGCAAAATGTCCAAACGATTTTGATCTTCTTTGTTTTCAATTCTCAGGACCTCTTGTGTTCTTTCAGAGATTTCACTATCCAACGCTATTTGTATATTCGCTTCGGCAGTCGTAGCTCGAAGGGTTTCATCCATGATCTGATTTTCTAAATTTTCGTCTGCTGTTCTGCGAGTAGATTCTTCTTCAGACATACGAGCTTCATGAGCCGCATCCACCGCAGCTCTAGTGCTGGTTTCTATAGTGATTTGACTTTGTAGATTGGATTTTTTATTTTCTGCGCGATGTTTCTCAGCATCTATTCTAGCTGACAATGTATTGTCAGCAATGTTGAACTCAGATCGGATTGTGGATATACCTGCAATTCGATTAGCAGTTTCCGCACTTAGAGCATTAGAAATTTCGGATTCGGCAGTGAGAGCTCGTGTTGTTTCAGCATCCAAATTGGATTGAAGTTGAGTATCTAAAACTTCCATATCACTACGAAGTGAAGAATCATCAGCTATTCTCCGGGAAATTTCTGAATTCAAACGAGTTTCGAAATCCGCTTCTGATGCTTCGGAATGAGCTTTGGCATTTTTAATGCCATCACAGATATTCATATCTGCAGCTTCGATTTCACTTCGAAGGGTAGCTATATCTGAAATTCGTGTAGATGTTTCAGTGGCTAAGGAATTGTTGAGAGCCGCTTCAGCTGCTTCAGCCCGTGCCCTTTCTTCATCGATTTTACTTTCAAGTTCTAGTTTATCACTAGCTTGTCTGTTTAGAATATTAGATATTTCCGAATTGAGATTAGCAGCGACGTTTGAATCGTCACCTAAGGCTGCTGCTATTTCGTTAAGAGTATTCAACGCGTCCGGAGCCATATCTACAATTGAAGCTACAGCAGAGGCAACATCTGTTTCTATTTTTGCTTCCAGTTCAGAATCTCTGGATGTGGAACGTGTCACTTCTGCATCTATAGCATTTTGTAGCACTTGTATATGTTCGTCCAATTGATCTTTTCGAATGGTGTGGTATGATTCATTTGCTTTATTTCCTAAATGTAGATATGTAAAATATGTTTCTACACAAAAATAATTACTCTGCATTTTATCCTCATTTTTATTCAATGAAATAGGCATTTTATATAAAAATTTTAATAAAATTTTTATAAATTCTTTAGAATTTTATATCTGAACAAGTTATAACTGAATGTTTCTTTAAGATATATTTATCGCATTCTAGAGATTCTATGTAGAACCCTATTACATCATCTGTATCTAAATCCAACGTAAACGTGTCCTCGATGTTATTTAGACTGTTATAACCATATTTCTTAGAAGCAACGATTTCTCCGTTGACCTTGATGTGGAACTTTACGATACCATAAGGCAATTCCTTATTTACATTTTTGTATTTTAGAGATACTCTAAATAAACACAACCGACTATCCCCTGTATATATGTATATATTATCATCCCTAATAAATGATTTGCCCCTATAGTATTGTAGAGGTATGGGCTCATTGTTCTTTACCATAATATCTTGTGACTGATAAAATTTATCTGTTTTCTTAGTTTTCTTGATGTTACCATTATTTATCTTTAGGTTAGAGGCATATATAGTGTACTGAGACTGAGCTTGTGGTAGATGAATATTACCCACTCTTATAGTGATATCTATCACCAAAAGAATCACTATGAGGAAAAGCAAGAAGATAGTAATGACATACTCGAACTTCATACATCCTAAGTTAGTTTATTAATTATCGGAAATATTTATTTCCATTAATTAATAATTTATACATATTTTTTAAAAAAAAATATGTAAAAAAACCTTTAAATGCAAGAATTATATACTACAAATGGATCTGAAAGAAGAAAGCGGTTGGTTCTTCTGTTATACGAAATATAAGGTAAGTTTGAAAAATAATTCTGTTATTGTTACACCATTTTCTACAAAAAAATGGCTATCAAGAAAAGATATAGAACATATGTTACAGACCAAAGAAGAGATCAATTTAACAAATAAGAAGAACTATTACAAAAAGAAACTCAAGAAAAAAATCATCGAATCCAAAATAAAATCTGTATAATTTCAATTTCCTAAATAAATCTCTCTCATTTTATTCAAATCCACTAATAAAATGAGCAATCGTGAGTTGATAAACTCAAAAACTGCAGGTATCCTTGGTCCAATAAAAAACTCAGATACTATATATTTAGGCTGGTTAACACCTGAAGATCTCATTTCTGAAGATCCTAGTGCTTTTTTATTTGGAGGACAAAATGGTGGTACTATGGACAATGTAGTTTACCCTACTACATCTATCGAAAGAAATGGTGATGTCGTTAATTTATCTAAACTGCGTGAATATAAAATAGAAGCCTCAATAAACACCGTTAGTGGTCAAGTAACAACACAATTTATCAACGCAAATAATGGTAATATTCTAGGGTTACAAGATAAAGATGGCAAGAGAATTCTTGTTGAGGGTGTATCATCAGAAAGATTCTTATTGAACCAATCCATATACTCTTCATGGATTACAGGTCCCGTAGGACCTGTAGCTCTGAGTTTTATCAATTATTTCATTGCAGCAGAAGATGGAAGCCGTGTAAATGCGTTCTTTATAGAGGATAATGTTGTCGTGCCCATTTCTACTATCTTTCTTGTACCCACAACGTGGTATACAGATTGTGATAATGGAAAAAGTCGCATAGTAACAAGTCCTTTATCTAGTTTATGCGCTGTTGCTTGTGCTGCACAATCTATAGAAACAAACCAAAAGAAATTTCTTGCCTGCGGAAAACAACAAGGCGTCGGTCCATGTGGTAAAGAACCTATCCTTGGATTTAGTACTGATAAAGAATGTAAAATTGGATTCCGATATGAATATTGTCTCAGACCCACCAGATGCAATGGAACATGTCAATCCGCTTGTTCTGATAATGCTGTATGTGTGTTTACTCCCAACAAATCGGGAGGTACATATTCATGTACAGGTGGTAATGGAAATAGTAGTGGAACAGCTTGCTTTTTAGATCAGGATTGTTGCCCAAATGGGTTGTTTGAATGCGATCAAAGCTGTGTGAAGGGACGGTGTGAAAAACAAGTGATACCTAAAAAGAAAGAAGATATTTTGATTGTTATCGCTATTGTAGTAGGGATCACAGTTGTTGGTATTCTCGTATTTGTATTCTTTCTCTACTCAAAATCTGATAAAAGTAAAAAGTCATCATCCACGAAAAGTAAATAATGTTGCTTTATGCATAAGATTTGTAAATAGAGTTTGCAAATCTTATTCTTGCTCCTAAAAAGGATGTCCAATAAAAATTGTAAACCGAGTTCCACACAAGTTATTGGACCGATATTGGAAGGTGATGAAGTGATCATTGGTGTTGTAAATCCTGATGGATCATTGGGTTACCTAGGCGCGAAGGAAGAAGAAGGTCTAATTTTTGGAACTGCTTTTATTAGTCAAGACAGCACCGAAGCGATTCGTGGTAGAGATAGCACAATGTTGCTAGATAGTATCCCTAGATTTCAGATTAATTTTCTTGCTAACGATCCAAGTAACCCTAGCTTTAATGATCCAAGTGGAAATAACAATCCGTTAGTTTTCTTTACTTTAACTAACGGTAAAGAAGTACAAAGTAGATGTAGTAATTGTAAAGGTTTAACTCCTGTACAAAAGGTTCTTGAGGCTCCCGGGTTATCAGTAACGAATTATCGACCGTGTAGTTCTTGGAGAACAAGGTTAAATGAACAGCTATGTGTAGACAATAAAGCTACCAAGAGCACTCGTTATCTTTCTCCTGGAGCACCTGTGCCTATACAACTAATTGCAGTGAATGGAGAGCGATCTTGGTTCCCACTGACATTACCAGAGAATCTACCTCCCTCTGATCCAAATGCACATTTTGTATTAGCCTTATCTAACATTCCGTACCGTATGAACGCCTTTATCGGTGGGAGATGCTTCACTAATATTGCTGTAGCAGAAGAATTCTTCCCTTTCGGATTAGGTACCTCATTAAATCCTAATTACGGAGTTTTCTTATCTACTGAAAAGCCTCAAGAATATTATATTATCCCTACTAAGTATTTTACCAGCAATCTTGGAGTAAGTATGGGAGGAGGATGTGCAGATTGTGCAGCTAATCCAGATGGTGGATTAGGAGCGCTGTGTTCTATTGGATGTACATTGCCCCAAAGTAGCGATTCTAAGGGCAAATATTGTTGTTCTGGTACTTGCAGAAGTAGGGATGGGCTTGATTGTACTAAAGTGTGTAAATATGGATTTACACAAGAAGATGATTGTAAAGATAGGTGTTTTTATAATTATTGTAAAACTACAGAAGCTCCTTGTAACGGAGATTGTAAAAGTACATGCCCTACGGTTACAGCTTTCGATTTAGTTGGAGGTGTATGTACGCTTGGACCCAACGGATATTTTTGTGAATCTCGTACAGGAACTATAGGACCTGATGATAAAGGTCTTAATACCACAGAGATTGTGGCAATTATTATAATTGCGGCATTTATTGCAGCAGTAATTATCTATTTACTTTATGCATGGGGATCTGCATATAATGCAGATCCAGATTAATTATAGAATTATTCTAATTATTACATATCTATACCTATTCAAAGTTTGATATAGTTAAATCCAAAATAATAAGTGTTTATCCTTCGCATCCTAGATATATATATATATATATATATATAATATATATCATTACATCATAAAATGATATTGGAGGTGGAGAAATTAGTTCAAATCGATTATAAGAATGTTAAACGTCATCTAAAAAATGAATTCTAATATCATATATTATGCGGAATCCCCATATTAGTTTATAATGCTAGACAACATTGTAAATACCTGAAATATGGGACGGATCTATACCGTTCTTTGATAAACAAACTTGTAGAGGAATTGGAAACTTATGAAAGCGTTGTTAATGTGGAATTGATAACACTCGGAGAATATTTTAAGTGTGAATGTCATAAGAAATGTCGCACTTGCAAATCAAAGTTCTGCAAGAAAAGCTTAGAATGTAATCGAAAATGTCATTTTCTAAATTGGGTAACTCAATGTCAATACAAAGAAAGTATTTGTTCAAGACGAAAAGCAAGGAAAAAATATTCAGCATCAAACAATACTATATTGCTAATCATTCATATTGATTTAAATGTTGTGTTAGAGAATCTATGCTTTGATACTCAAAAATAAATTTGTATACTAGCGAGGTTCTTCATAATAGCGTGATAATAATAGTGTGATAATAATAGTGTGATAATAATAGTGTGATAATAATAGTGTAATAATAATAGTGTAATAATAATAGTGTAATAATAATAGTGTAATAATAATAGTGTAATAATAATAGTGTAATAATAATAGTGTGATAATAAATGTTGTATATAATATGTTCATATACAACTTGTTAACCGTTTTATGGTAGATCTTTATTGGGTTTCTTCTTTTCCTTAAACCAGTTTTTTGGAATAATCAGCCTTGGTGATGTATTAGATCGAACGCGTGGAGATATGGGTGATTCACCTATTTTATCAGCCTTTTCTTGAAAATTTTCAAGAAATTGCCATCTTTGAACTGTTGTAGGAATTCCCCCAGATTGACTAATAATTTGATTATAGCGAGATATCTCACGTGGATGCTCTTCCATTTCCTTATAAATCGTATATATATTCGATAATCAATTGTTTAAATGATTATAATTATATATAACCTACGATAAGAAACCCCAAAAGAAAAGACAACAAAAAGAGAGGGAGTGAAATTGTGTAATATGACTGACATAGATTTATGAAGTCTGATGAATATGAAGAGTTAATAACAAATACAAGATACCCCTTTAATTCTTAATCCATACGAACATTCAAAGATACATATAGTAAAAATTGTTTTTTTTTATATTTTTTTACCAAATGCACCGAATGAACACTGAAATTAACTTGAATATTGACATGGAGACAACTGAAGACTGGACTGAAGACGAAGCGAGTCGAGCGAGAATGAGATTGAAAGAACTTGAACTTTTGGACGTTGTATACGAGGAGATGTGGACCAAGTGCGAAAACTATTGGAAGATTGTGTGAACCCAGATGCTCTAGACGAATGGGAAGACGCCACAGCTCTCATAGAAGCCTCCAAGAAAGGACACGTTGAAATAATAAAATTGCTTTTAGCTGCTAATGCTACGTTAGATGCTGTAGAAACAGATGGTTACACAGCTTTGATGTTTGCCGGTAAGAGGGGACATACCGAAACAGTAAAAACACTTTTAGACGCCGGCGCAGATATAGATACTATCAGGAATAGATACAACCTTACAGGTAGAGATTATGCTCAGCGGATTCCAGATCTATAAACCATAGAAATGTTATTAGCCCTAGAAATTGGATGTATGAATAAATCTTTATGAAAGAAAAGATTTATTATTGATAATAACTTACATAAGAGTGAATGTAGCCTCGAATCGCTTAAGGCTAGCTTTAATCGGCGTATCGGATAAAATAGACTGGTAAGTGCTTAAAACCGGCTTGCCATCGGTAAAGACAGTCATCTGAAATTTCTGCATAGGGACACCTTATTATCTAGAAAAGGGTTCCAAATTGTACGGCAACAAAGGAGATTTGCACGAAAATTTTGATCATCAAGGATTATATGAACAGCTAAAATCACTCAAAGACGTCGATTGAATGATGACGTACAATGATTGCGATTATATCCGAGAATTATATGATGGATATACTATTTTGGAAGTGGACTGGAAATACGGGATGAATAAAACCAAGAAATCTTCAGAAATCGTGATTTTGAGTAAATAAATGTATTTACATTTGTAAATGTAAATACGGGTTTATTGATATTACAACGGCGGGAATATTCCATTTCCATCTAAAGTAAAACAACTGGGTTCAATTCGTTTATAGTTGCTTAATTGGATAGCAACAGTCACAGATAAATGCATATATCCTTCTTTGGTTCCATGGCTTTTAATTCGAACTCTAAATCTTTGAGGACAACAAAATTCAGGTACTCCTAGCTTAAGTAAATCCGTCCCGAGGTGATAAAGTCCTTTTCCTTCTATCTGTATGTAATGACACCCTTTGGCGGCATATAAATCTCTCGCCATTGTGCTCGGGCAATCTATCCTTTGTTCCTTGAATTCGCACTTAACTGCCATCCATTCTTCTCTAGTACACTTCTGTTTAAAGAAGGGGGGAATTTTTCCGTCGAATAGTTTCTTAGTAGAAATTTCTTTTTCAATGATTTCTACAATTTCTGGAGGCTGTGAATTTTTGGTCGCACGAACATTTCCGGGGGAACGCCATCGAATATTTTTACCATCATTGAATGGTTTAACGCAAAGCTGCATAAGGTCTGGTCTCTTTTTACGAATTATTTGAACACAAATATCATACTTATCTTGCTTTAGACGGATGATATTCGTTTGATCATTTTTGCTAATATAAGGATGGCATTTATCGACGATCATCTCTTCATATTTCAGTAATTCTCTTGGAGGATTATGCCAAGACCATATACTTCCCAAAGATTCCAACCTATGAATCTTTTCCTCAGTTAACTTTCCTTTTGAGTACAATTTTCTTTGATCCCAAACCCATCTACCTATCTTTTCTTTGCAATAATGAGTCGTTCTTTTGGGTGGGCATTTTTCATATTTTTGTATATATTCTTTCAAAAGGTTGAACTTTTTCAGCCATTGAAAATTGCGAAGAGTATTACCCGAAATGCATGCCATTTCGAAAAATGTTAGCCATTTCATCAAATTGTCTTCCTCTAAGATTTTTTCGCTGACAATTTGGAGACGAGAAGTTTGTCGATATTTACTTTTCCATACACCTTGAAGAACCGCTAACCATTCTTCTTTCATGTCAAAGTCCACTTCCGACAAAGCCGTTAGAACTTGACGTACGATGTTAAATGATTTGGAATTTTCGAAAAACTCTTCTGGATGTTGGCAGATGAAGGGAACAAGTATGTGAAAGAATTTCTTGTCTTTATAAGGACGGCAAGCTCTCATTATCATCTGCACAATATCAATTACGCTGGTCACTTCAGAACAAAAGGCGATACCATTGGTAATTGGAAGATCGTTGCCAAATCTCAAAAGTTGGGCGTTAAAAATAAGTGCCTTTTTGGCTTCTTGGTACTCCTTAAGAATACGTTTCCGTTTAGATACTTTTTGCCCTCCATGAACGAAATAGACTTTCACTCCTGGAAATAGACCCCTAGTATCAACAGCAATTCGACATAACAATTTGGCATCTTCGACCCGGTTGCAATAAGCCAGAGTATGTGTGACTTTTTTGTCTCCGTATGCTTTACTGAGCATACTTAATGCTACCAGATGAGACTGAAGGGTATTTTTCTTTTCTCCAGGTTCAGCTGTAGATGTCATCACATAACGGGAGGGTTGATAATCTTCTTCTACCCCCAAGTATAATTGTATCTTATAATCAACCAAATACTTAGAAAGTCCATCCTCTTGTAATCCTATCACAAATAACTGACGAAAGTTGATATTCGCAATACTGTTTCCATAAATCTCCGGATCACTCATGCAGTTCACTGTCTGGAGAATTTCCTCTTTATCATCTCCTTCTTCAACGTGAATTATTTTCTCAGTGGCTGTGAGAAAGAGAATTTTGGTCAAGCTCGATGATTTAGGATCGAGAACTGGACCAATGGCTTTATTCTTTGACCCTGCTGTCAGATGAGCTTCATCAACAACGGTGAAATCGGGGGAGAATCCTCTCTTCTTGAGATAAAGATGGAATTTCGGGACGGACTGCAAAGTGACAAAGACCGCTTTGGGACCTGAACGAACAAAATAGCTATCCCATTCAGTTTCCTTTAATGAAATTTCAAAGTAACGACCTTGATCATTGGCTCTAATATCTGAAATATCAACATCGCTCGCTATCACAAATGTCTTCCATAATTCGCCCTCACAAGGTTTTGGAGAAGTGGAAGATCCTTCCTCTGCAAAAGGAACATATCCCCAAATAGGATATTCTGCCAGGAATGTGTGCATATATTGTCCCACTAAATCTAGTCGAGGTAAAACGATCAAAATAAAAGGATCGTATATGCGATCAACATATTCTTTGATAATCCAAACCGAGGTATTGGTCTTTCCAGCCCCACAAGGAAGAATTATTTTCCCTCTTTGATGTTGTTGGAAAAACTCAATGGCTTTGTCAATGATTTGTTTTTGATAAGGTCTTGGAGTTTTAGTATTCGGTAAAGAAATTATACCTGGTGGAGGTAAGGTGTCTTTCCGGCTTTGCAGAAAGAGCAATGTATTACGACTTTGAACGATGTCATCGTATAGGAAAGTAGAGAAACAACCATGAGTTAGATAATGTTCAGGACACTCATAGTTCGTACTGATAAGAATGCATCTTTCAATCAACTTGGGACGCAAATCTCTAGTCATCAATGAACGAGCTTCGAAAGTAGCTAATTCTTTCCAAGGTACCATATTCTCGTACTTTGAACGAAATTTTGCTTGAATAAACCAAAATTTACCTTCAGTAGTCCTTGCCACCAAATCAATTCCCATATCTGCCATTGGAACTTTGAAGAAATACTTCAGGTAGACAGGAAAATCATCCCAATACCATACTTTGTCTACTAAATGGGTCACTCTTTCATCATATAAGAAAAAATACTTAGCAAATGCTTCAAAAGCATTCCCTTTCCATTTTGCCTTATCTAAACTAGATATATATCTAAAAATGGACTCATAAGAGCCGCAACGGGCAAAGATCGGTAAGTAACAATCATACTTGGAAAAAGTTGACCAATCATTCATCTCGAAAATATGTAATATGTTATTGGGATTAACATATTATGATTTTCATTTTTTTTCTTGAAATGGCAATGAATTCTTTTTTGTCTTAATATTCCTTATTTTTACCATATGTTGATACCTCATACGGTCCACCTATCAAAGAAACAATTATCTCACCAAATAGATCCCACCCCATATCTTGAAGACTTAAACATATTTCTTGTAAATCTTCAAACATGTGATCAAAATTATACTCGTTTGTCAATGTGCTCATAGTATAAGGATACCCTTTCTCGTTAAAACGATTTGATTATATGCGTTAATATCCCAATAACGCAATGAGCGTTCTTCTGTGTATATCTTCAGTTTGCGATCCATTTCTTTTTCTTGGGTCTCAGTTTTATCGATTCTTACGATATCAATTCTACCCATAACATCTATGATAATTTCTACAAATAGACCTTACGAAATTTTCATATGAAAATCTCACAAAATAAATCATTTTTAATGATTTATTACTAATACATGTAATTGTAAGTGATGAATCAAGTTTAATTATTATATCCAACGTCCGGGATTCGAACCTGTAATCCTCGGAGGTCTGTATTCTCTACTACAATCCGATACTCTACCAACTGAGCTATCATTGGAAAATTTTGTGATCAGGATATGTTTTTGACTAAGTTCTTAATATATCTGCGTGTAATTGCTGTATATATCCTTCCTGTCCTGTTTGTTGCAATTTAACCTGAATATTGCTAAGGTAAGTTTTAATTATTATAAAGGTTTGTGCTGTATGAAATGCTTTCACATTTCTTTCTCCTATAAGCTCTCCACCCATTCAGGTGGGCCTTAAGGTAAGTTTTAATTATTATAAAGGTTTGTGCTGTATGAAATGCTTTCACATTTCTTTCTCCTATAAGCTCTCCACCCATTCAGGTGGGCCTTAAGGTAAGTTTTAATTATTATAAAGGTTTGTGCTGTATGAAACACGTTCGTATTCCGTTTGTACTGCAAGGTAACTCCATAACTTTGCGTCCAAAGGTGCAGGTTATTTACCAGTACATAATATTCCTATTGACATTTTGTAAATTGCTGATACAAGTATTGTCATACTTGGGTTGTCCTCCGTCATTAAATACGGAGATTTTTCTTTAAAGTTTTAAAATTAAGTCTCAAGAGATTCACAGGTAATTCGATCGTAGCGCGAATCACCGATGGCTTTGAGCAGCATCGATAACGGACTCAAATCTTCTCCATCAACAATGAGTTTCATTAAATCCGCGCTATAACCACTCATGAGAGCAGTATTAGGCTGTTCGGCAGGTGCAGGGAAGTCCAAAGTCCTGCTTGCAACGTTCCAATACAATGTCTGTGGGAAATCTCTGCCTGCTTTCTTGAATTTAGACATGGCTGCTTCGAAATGGGTACAACTTGAGGAAGATGTCATTGTATCCCACTGTCCATCGGTAATGACAAGAAGTTTAGTAATCTCTTCATCCTTTGGTACATTCCATAGCTCATATGCATCCAAGACGCAGTCAAATACAGCTTGGAAGTTGGTGTTTGCAACTTCAGAGACATCGATAATAGATTTCACTTGCTCAGCGAGCGTGGAACCGGTGATCTTCACAAACCGCGCCGTCCTTGAGAATGGAATGAACTTGTTCTTGAACTTACCCTCACACAAACCTGCTGCGAGAAGAGTAAGAGCAATACCCACTTGAATAGGCATAGCTCTTTCGTAGCTGAACATAGACCCAGAGACATCCAATACGACAAGAATGTTGTCTTTCCAAGTCACCTCTTCTCTGGCGTACCGCATGTAAGCAGTCCATGCAGTTTCCACATCTTCTTGAGCCTCAATGGACCCCCGCCATGACCACCCAGAAACATATTGTTTCACAATATCATTGGGCATCAATTGACTCACGTTCATCTTGGTTTCACCCTTCTGCACGCTTTCAAGATATTTAGACCACCTCTCGGTACAATGCTTGGAGAAACTCTTCTTGTAACGATTCATAGCCACGCTAGAAACGGTTTCGAATTTGATATCTTCCCATTTCTGACCACACATGAGCTGTTCCACAACATGCAACAGCTTTCTGGCTACAGTACATCGGTGACGGTAATCCTTCTTGCTGATATACATACGCTTGCACAACTTACTCACGATTTTGTACTTTTTGTCAAAGTGGCTATTCTCAGAAGGTGTCCACTTCCAAGCCAGACTCAGCTCTCGTCCACTCTTTTCGATGGTTTTCCAATCCTCAGTGAGTTGAGCGCTGAGCATATCTAACATTTTATCCTCAAAGCCGGTACCACAAAAACATGCCAACCAATCCTTGAAGTAGCCGTAAAAAGGAATATCGATCATGTTCTCCTCAGCTACGGAAGGTGATTTATCCATCAACCACTCCATACTGTCATAGAACAACTTCTTCTCCCCTTTACCCCTTCCACGTGTGTCCCGGACAAAAAATATAATTTTGAGTGTATCCAAAGGATCTTGTCTCCAGGATGCTTCGAGATACATTCTAAGTCTGCTCTTCTCCAATCCACGAACGGTTTTGTAGAAGAGGTCCACCCGAGAATCACCCGTTGTTGCGTGCGATAAAGCACCCTTTTCGTTGCACGTAAGCATTTAGGATGAAATGAGATAGTAAATATAAAATCATTTTTATATTGTAATTTGATGCTTGATAAATTTTAAATAATAATATGAAAATCTCCTAAGAATTTTTAATTGGCACATTAAATTTTACTAATGATATTTTAAGAACGATTTCAACACACAAATGTCCGTCATTCTCGTATTTTGTCAACAACATAAACGTGGATGGGCTGTAAAAACCCACAAACGCAGCTGTATTACTAAATTACGTTGTCAAACTATAGATGATAAAATATGTAGAGTTAGTGCGATAGCACGGTTAACCATCAATCGCAAAGGTAAAGTGAAAGAGGAAATTTATGTTGATGGCTTTGAGCTTACCTACGCCTATAAAATACTATTTAACACAATAATAGTCGATAAACACGGAAAAGAAATAAACATACCTTGGTTGAAAGATTATCTTAATATCACCTAATACAAAATTTAAAATCTTATCGATAAGATTTTTTCATTTTGATAATAAATGTACGTTCGCAAAAAATGTTGTAGAGGTCCAAGAGGATATAAAGGTAAAACAGGACCAACTGGAGCAGTGGGACCAACTGGTCCCACAAAAAATACATTATTACAAGAAACAAACTTTTATGTTAGTACCACTGGTAATGATTCAAATGATGGTTTAACTCCAGCAACATCATTTCTTACATTGAATAAGGCATTTCAAGAAGCAAACAATGTTTTTAAAGCGGTTATTAATTTAGGTGCTGGAACTTTTAATTTAGGCTCTCTCGGTAGTGCCGGTGATTCAAATTATTTATTAACAAACAAAAATGCAATTATAAATGGTGAAGCTGGTTCAATTATATCATATAATTCAGGATTCCTACAATTAGCATCACCAAATTCATCGGTAATAATTAATGATATTGAATTTCAAATTCCTGCAGGTGCATCAATTTTACACGGCGAATCATCAGCGGTTATTACATTCAATAACTGTAATTTTAATGGAACAAGTAACACCTTCTTTGAAAATATAAGAAATGGAGAAACACAATATAATAATTGTTCTTTTAATGATTGTCTTTTAAGAAATACTCAATTTGCCTTATCACAATATAAATTTTGCACATTTGTAGATTCACGGTTTACAAGCGCATCGGGTGAGGTCTTTATTGATAGATGTGATTTCTCGGGAACAGTATTTGGTAATAGTCATACTTTAATAAATAGCACATGTATATTATCCCAAGTAACATCGATAGGAGATACACGGTGGTTTTTTGTAGGCTCCAGTGGTGTCCTGGACCGTGTAGATTTTAATTCTGGCGCTACTAATTGTATTGATGTTGTTGAAAATAGTAATATTGTAATTTCTAATAATAGTTCTACTTTAACAAGTAATAGTAGTTCTATTGTAAATATATCAGGTAATAGTACGTTATTTATTTCTGGAACACTAATTCTCAATTCATTAAATGCAGCAATGAGTCAAATGATTATTATGGGATCAGGCGCAACACTAAATTGTACAGGAAATGTCAATACTATACAAGTTCAGGGGGCTGCTCAGCGATTTGTTACTACAGAATTGAGTAGTATTGACTTCAAAAATACAACTATAGACTTGTCTTCAATTACATTTACACAACAGGCATTTTATCTAAGAGATAATTTTAGTAGTTTGCGAGTAGATAATATTAATTTAACAGTTAATGCAAATATTGCTATTGAATGTCAATCGGGTCAAGTAATATTAACAGATAGCACAATTAACTTGACCGCGACAACTACTGGTATTATAATAAAAGATAATTCTGAATTACTTACAGAGCAAAGCATTGGAATAAGTAATATTACCATTGATGCTCCAACTGGGATATTTGTAGAGACTAATAGTAAATTTACAGATGCTAATAGCAATATCAGCTTTGGAGGGACAAACGTTACACCATATAGCTTTGATAATTTAGCTTATATTTGTACAACAACTGATAAACAAATATACGGATTAAATGACCCAGTTTTACCACAACAAGTCGCAACAAAAGCATATGTTGATAACAAAAATACTGGTAAATTCTCTATTATTGATGAGAGTTCCACGTCGGCAATTCCTGGAAATAAAAACTTTCTCTTAGACCATACAGAAACGTCATTATATCATGGTTCATTAGTGTTAGATAATCTTACACAAGGAGATGCATATCATCTCGTAATTGCCGGTGATTTTAGTTCAGTTAATGGTGATACTCTAACTATAACGCTTGAGGCTGATGGTAATTTTCCAAGTACTCCGAATCCTAATCCTGCTGGAGGTAATATATTAGCTCAAATGGTAGTTCCTCTTACAGGAAGCTCAAATGAATCTTTTGAAATAGAAGCTGACATAATTGTAAGAAAAGAAGGGTCGCCTGGTGTTGCTGAATCTATATGTAATATGGACTTTAGTTATAGTGATACTGGTAGTACATCTTGGCGTGGTGATCGTAATATTACTCTAAATAACACCGATTTTAGAACCACCGATAGTAAATACTTATTTGCATATTATAAATTTAACACAACTAATCCAAATAATAATATGAAAGCCAGAACTGGATATATGACAAAGCTATATTAAAAAAAATTATAATTCATCTAACAATGACAATATTTGCCTATTATTCATAATATATCCAAAAATTTACAATATGAACAAAATTTTGATCCAAAAATCCTGATGTGTAGTCATGACTTAAATTTTTGTATACAAAATTCACCCCTAAGTGGTGTTTTGAATCGCTAATCGCTATTTAGAGCCTGTATTTTTAGTAAAATTTAATGTCAATTAAAAATATCTTAAAGATAAATTTAAAATAAATTTTATAAATTTATTTATTCCTTGATTTTAATATAGGCAAAACGATAGAAAATATACCTTAAAGCTATCAATTTACTAGGAATCGAGTGTTTGATGGATATCCAAAAAATGTATTCAAAAATTTACAATATGAACAAAAATTTACAATATGAACAAAAATTTTAACCAAAAATCTTGATGTGTAGTCGTGACCCAATATTTTGTGTAAAAAATACACCCCTAAGTGGTGTTTGCCTATTCTGAGCACCATTTAGAGGCTAGTTTTTGTGGAGGAGTTTTAGCGTAAATTTTGTAAAAAAAAAGTTAACAAATTTATACTTCTTAAATTTAAGATAAAACTTTATCCTCTTAATATTTTGTAAAACAAAACTTAGAAAGTATACCCTAACAGCTATCAAATTTCTGTACCTTAACCGTTAACGAAAAATAACCTTAAAGATAATTTCTTAAATTTGTGTAAATTTAAGAAAAATAAATATAGCTTTTGAACATTTTTTGCATTTATACTTCTTAAATTTAAGATAAAACTTTATCCTCTTAATATTTTGTAAAGCAAAACTTAGAAAGTATACCCTAACAGCTATCAAATTTCTGTACCTTAACCGTTAACGAAAAATAACCTTAAAGATAATTTCTTAAATTTTACACAAATTTAAGGAAAAAATAAATATAACTTTTCGAACATCTGTAATTTTCCTCTTGATCCTCTTAATATTTTGTAAAGCAAAACTTAGAAAGTATACCCTAACAGCTATCAAATTTCTGTACCTTAACCGTTAACGAAAATAACCTTAAAGATAATTTCTTAAATTTTACACAAATTTAAGAAAAAAATAACTTTTCGAACATTTGTAATTTTTCCGAGTACAAATTTTTAGATCGTAGTGGTTTTTCAAAGTACGAATTTTTAGATAATACCACTGTAGATATGAATTTGTTGTATTCATATCAAGAATTTTTGAAACATGCATTTAAAGGGTGTTTTACTGCCGATTTTTGTGATTCTTGTCAATTCTTGAGAAATTGGTAAAAAGTACCTTTATAGATATGATTTATTAAATCATTCCAAAATAATTACGGGACCTAAAAGATACCATTCGGCACTTGTAAAAATTCGAAATTCATAGATGAAAAATGTATATTTTGTATATGTAAGTGGTGCAATCTGACTACAACTATTAACTTTTACGAAACCACGCTTTAAATGGCTCATACCCCTTATTTTAGGTTAGCGTTTTTGGGGGTCCCTAAAAGTGGTGTAAAATACCGTTTTCAATTTTACGCGAAAAACCATGCAGATAATGCCCTTTAGGTATGTCATGGAATAAAATTTACGATTTTAGAAACATATTTTAGGTTGACGAAAAGGAAAAAGACCCTAAGAGATATGCAAATTTACATATCTATAAATTACCTGAAAAATTTCTTCCGTTAAATGTTACTAAATTTCTTTTAATTCACAAAATTTTAAGATAAATGTATGATAAATTTTTAAGATAAATTTATGAACATCCAATTTATATTTTCTTGATTAGACAACAACCACCCTTAAAGTGGTATGAAGTATCAATTTAGAAATTACCTGAATTTTTATTTTAATTTTTATGCAAAAATTCAAGAAAATTTAAAGTTGATGTTAAAGATTTTGAAGAAAAATTTCTGTCAAAATATCTACGAATGTGAACAAAATTTAGATTCTACAATTTTACTAAACGCATAAATCTACCTCTATAGAGGTAGATTTATAAGATTCTATCTATGAAAATCGTATATTTTCAGATTTGAATAGATTATGTTCAAAGCCGCGTTATGGTGTATGAACTTAAAAATCTTCCAATACCATATCATACGCAAAATACTCAAGACATAGGTTAGGGGTGTAGAATTGTTCATTTTTTTCTATCATAATAAGTTATCCAGGATTTTTGTTTAGATTTGGTGTATATTCAAGTATATTTATTTATGTATAAATTGACGATATGATGTTGATGATTGTTATATTCATGGTCTAGAAATATTATTTATACTGAATGAAGACTTACCCCGGCACTAGTAAACCCTAGTGATTGCATTGCTCCTGGACGAGACGCTTGAATCCTAAGTGATATAAGATCTCCTGCGCTAAACATTTGTGAAGCTGTTGTGTTAGAACCAGAAGTTCCGGAATATCCAATAATTTGTAAAGATGTAGTTGCACCATTTCTTAAAACTGCAATTTCTACCATGTTTAAAACAGAAACAGAAACAGTATTTCTCACTTGAAGATTTCTAACAATACAATCTGTCGGTACTACCCATTCAGCCTCATTCAAGACTAAAGTATTTCCATTTGCTTGTAAATATTTAGGCTGGTCGGTGGGATTTGTCACTGATATAGAGCTGTCACTATTCCACCCGTAAACACCAATCTGCGTATTAGCTGCAGGTCCAGTAGCGCCAGTCATACCTTTCATACCAGTAGGTCCTGTTGCTCCTGTCATTCCTTTCATTCCTGTTGGTCCAGTAGGTCCTGTTGCTCCTGTCATTCCTTTCATTCCTGTTGGTCCAGTTGCTCCAGTTGCTCCCGTATTCGTTGCTGATCCAGCTGGTCCTGTTGCTCCTGTAGAACCTGTATCTCCAGTAGGTCCTGTTGCTCCTGTCATTCCTTTCATTCCTGTTGGTCCAGTTGCTCCAGTTGCTCCCGTATTCGTAGCTGATCCAGCTGGACCTGTAGATCCTGTAGAACCTGTATCTCCAGTAGGACCAGTAGCTCCGGTCATACCTTTCATTCCTGTTGGTCCAGTAGGTCCTGTTGCTCCCGTATTCGTAGCTGATCCAGCTGGTCCTGTTGCTCCTGTTGCTCCCGTATTCGTAGCTGATCCAGCTGGTCCTGTTGCTCCTGTTGCTCCCGTAGGACCTGTAGCTCCAGTCATTGTCGCCGTGCCTGCAATACCTTGAGAACCTGTAGGACCTAATGATCCTGTAGGACCTAATGCCCCTGTAGGACCTAATATACCTGTAGGACCTGTAGATCCTGTTGCTCCTGATGGACCGATTTGTCCATCCTACCCACTTGGTCCTGTTGGTCCGCGTGGACCTGGCATTCCTGGAGGTCCGGGTATTGGACATGGTACATACTCACAACAACGCGATTTTCCCATTTTATCTATATTTATATTTTTTCCAAAAGTTAATAAGTGTAACCAATATTTTTGGTAATGTTAAAAAATGAAATTATAAACACTACTTTATAATAATAATTCAACATTACTATAATTACTATATTATTGCCCTAATTAATGACAGACCACCGCAGCAACAAACGTCGTCGTATCATGAGACGTACTACAATCATCGAGGAAATATTCGATCCAAGTATTTATAGCGATATTTCTTCGCAACTTCAAGACGAATTAAGTTCATCTTGTATAAGTGAAGAAAAGTCTCTATTTGAAGAAGGATCCTTGATAGAAGAACTTTCTCTCGACTCCTTATGGCAAGAAGATAGCCAAGATAGCTTTATTATGCGAGAAATCAACAGAGAAAATAGCAACGATAGCTATATCTGTGAGTCTGATTATGATACGTCTGTGGACTTTGATTATGATACGTCTGTGGACTTTGATTATGATACGTCTGTGGACTTTGATTATGATACGTCTGTGGACTTTGATTATGATACGTCTGTGGACTTTGATTATGATACGTCTGTGGACTTTGATTATGGCGAGATTTTTCAGGAAGAAGAAGATCTAGATGAGAGCAAAATTCTTGTTGGGCATAAAAGAAAACGCGGGGGAACTCCAATTTATATTTTAGGATTTCTGCATGAGATGATTCGCGATTTCGGTACAACTTCAACTCTCCGTGAACATTTACAGCACGCGGTGGAGAACCAGCATTTCGACATTGAATTTGACATCAATGAATGGTCGCGTGTGTGTCATTATAAGGATAAATGTGACAGATGTTGTCGCAAACGCACACTATCTTGCGGCGTGGCTCTCGGAAACCGTTATTATAATATTGGATGCGATTGTATAAGATACGTGGAGCTTATACATCATATCTTTTCTGAGCTCAATGAGGGACACAATCCTGACCCCGCTGAGTATTATCTTGCTTTAGACGAGATAAGACAAGATATTGACACAAAATATGCACGTAAATAAAAGAAAGAGAGATTTAACATAATATATATCACAATATATATTATTTATTACCATTTCGAGTAATTAGCTTAAAATCCTGAAGATCTCCCCAGGAAAGAAATTTATCAACGTCGAACGACCAGAGCCATCAACCTCCATATTTTATGAATTAAACATTTTAAACATTTTATAAGATTAAATTGTCGTAGGAATCCTCAATAAATTCCTGGGTAATATTAGCACTCTTGGATGTTCTTCTCTTAATTAATTGGGGTTTAGACCGCCAAGTTCTTTTCTTATTCTGCTTCTCTTTTTTTATTTTGATAAACTAAGCTGATTTATCGCGTTTATATCTAAAGTCGCAAGGATGTGTTGAAGCAGATGATGTATTAAATGAAAATAATGCATATTATTTTGGTGTATTACTATCTTTTGTATTAAAACATCGGCTAATTTCTCAAATTCTTCTTGAGTAGTAGGACATAGCATCTTAAAACTCTCAGATCCTTCATTATCTTCATCTTTTATATCTGAATATTCACTACCAAACAAATCAAGAATATCATCCTGAATAGTTTTATTTTGCTTATGTTGTAGTTCTTCTTTGTCTCGTTGTGTCCTGGGCAAAATGGCTGGAGTGCCAATTTTTGCCCACAGTTTTGCTTTTTCATTAGCTTTACGTTTTTTCTTACCTAAAGAGCTGTAGCATTGTTTTTTGAGCTTTCGGTCTGGGACTTGTGTGTATTCTCTTTGTGAGATCAATCGTTCCTTTAGATCTCCACGTTTTAGATCTTCATCTTCATCTTCAAAATTTTTGGTATGAGTGGATAAAATAGGCATATCACATTTATCGTCATCCCAATTCATTATTTCATCAATATTTATGAAATAACAATCTTCAATTTATTAATCTACCATTTGAATCTGTGCATTATCAACGGTAAATTTACATTGATGTTTAATGTAAAACAGTACATTACATTAACTTAGATTCACATCGCATTGATGTGAATCAAAATACCTTTTATTTCTACCACTAAGATATGGGTCCTTATAAAGACCCGTCCAGATTCGAACTGGAGATTGTTTGAGAGTTTCAAATGCTTTACGAATTAATAATTGCTGCAAGTATTTTATTATATTAGCGTAGTCGTTTTTAAAATCATTATCGCTCTTAGATCTTTTGATTTAAAGATTTTTATTCGTTTCGATTTAAAATGATGAAAAGAGAAGGGCGGGTCAATGATTTAATTTTTTGTGCCCCCAATTTTGACGATAATCCATATTGGGTCAATTCATTACCAAACAGTAGGATTGCACAAGTATGGGATTTTTTGCATAGTCGTGATTGTGTAAAACTTTTTGATCAAAATGGATATGATTTATGTCCTCTTGAACTGTTGTATTCTCAATACAATTTATCTCCTAATTCTGAAGTTAAAATGCATCGTAACTCGACACATCATTCGATTCAAAAAGATTGGTTTAAACAACCTCACAAATTAAGTGGTTGTGTATTAAATCATTGCTTGATTTTTGAACGAAAAGGTTATTCGGGACCTGCACTGGACCAATTATTATATCTCGCAAGGAAAAATCCGTTGATCTATAAGGTAATTCAGATTAAACCAAAATGGGGTATAGATTTTTCGTTAGATTATGTGGATAAAGATGGGGATTGTTTCGAAGTTTTACATTATGAACACGACAGTTTTTCATTTGAAGATGCTAATATGGTAAAGAGAGAATTAGAGAGCTTGATTTTTGATACTGATTTCGAAGAAAGTGCTCAATACTTAAAATCGTGCAAAGAAGACTGGAAGAACTTAGAATTTTTTGATCAGAGTGATTGGAAATGTGGATTTTTTGGTATTCCAAAAGAACGGTTCAAAATGGTCATATGGCAATAAGCATCTAACTGTCTTCGTCCATCAATAGAAAGAATGATACCGCTTATTTGTATTTATAAACGTACGTTTATAAATAAAGTTGAATGTACATTAGTACATATTGTTCTTGTAGTCGTAGTTATAGATCATCGTCATCTTCGTCCGACCAAAATTGAGGTTGCCGCAAGAATAGTCCTCTAGGATACATCTCATCTTCGTCCGTCTCATCTTCGTCCGACCAAAATTGAGGTTGCCGCAAAGGTGGAGGGTCGGAAATAACCCCTCTATAATATGCTTCATCCTCTTTGGTTCGCTTCCGTTTCAGCTCCTGTTCATCACTTGACCAATCACCAAAAGAATCCCAGAAATCTATGCGTCGCGATTTGCAGTCTGTACAATTGCATATCTGAAACCAGTGAAGACTATCTATGATATCTTGCTTTTGCATAGTCTTTTCGCGGGTACATAGCGCAGTTTCTTTTCGAGATTTGACCGTTTTGGGCTTCGTTGGGTGGTTAACCCATTTCTTGCTTTTGTTCCTTTTCTTGCTCTTGTTCCTTTTCTTGCTCTTTTTCTTACGACATCTAGGTATATAATACTCAGGAATCCCACACACGGAGGTTTCAGTGAACGTCATAATTAAGTCTGAAGATAGATTGTTATCTTCACTAAAATTATTTAAAATCAATTTTTGATTTTAAAGGTAATTATGAGAATTATCTATCACTAAGATTTTGTTGATATTGTCATAGATGGAAAATTATATTTACAATATCTACAGTAAGGATTTTTATTTACGACATTGTGATATTTGATAATACGTTTGAGACATCTCGGACAAAACAACCCCAGGTATTGATACAAATTTCGCTGTTCAAGACTTAGTTCATTCATAATATCGGGATAATATTTTAGTAGACGTTTGAATGCATCATAAT
>Ga0209986_10000685_pt1 | contig 33236 bp, 27 predicted proteins | sample BlataG_FD_183168 | JGI IMG/M metagenome (GOLD analysis project Ga0209986, IMG submission 183168) | Deep subsurface microbial communities from Black Sea to uncover new lineages of life (NeLLi) - Black_00105 metaG (SPAdes) (version 2) | ecosystem: Environmental > Aquatic > Marine > Oceanic >...
ATCCCCGGTAGATTCGGTGCCAGGCGTTTCAGCGGTCTCGGCTGGTGCTGGAGTCTGAGGTTCTGGCGAGGGCATGGCTGACCGGGCGGGGGGACTGGCTACTTCAACTGGCGCCTCAGGCTCGGTTGGGGCGGGACGAGCCGGTTGCTTCTCCTCGCTGGCAGACAGCACGCACTCCACCAGGGCTAGTTCCAGGGGTAGTGGCGAATAGTTGCCTGAGCGAAGGTCTACCCCGCCAAACAGCTTGACTGCTGTGACCAGGTAGTCGAGGGATGTCTGAGCTGCCAAACCCTTTATCTCGTTCAAGTCGTCGCTGGTAACATCTACCACCGCTTCAGAACCCGACTTGACCAGAAGCAGGTCTCGGAGGTAATCCACCAGTTCCCGGTTGAACTGGCGAAGGTCAAGCCCGTCGCTACCCACGCTGTTGATGGTTTTTAGCCCGGCAGAGATGTCCCTATCGACGACATATTTGGCTAGCTCTCTGATACGCATGTCGCCACTGATGCCCAGCATTGCTTGCACCTGGTGAAGCTCAATCGCATGCCCGTAGTACGCAACTAGCTGTTCCAGTAGATTCTCGGCATCGCGAAGGCTGCCGGTAGTCACCTTGGCAATAAGTCTCAGTGCTTCAGGCTCAATGTGGATGTCTTCTTTATCACAGACCAGGTTGAGCTTGGAAATCACCGCTGATTGGGAAAGCCGGTGAAAATCGAAGCGCTGGCAGCGGGACAGGATGGTTGGCAGGACCCTGTGTGGCTCCGTTGTTGCCAGGACAAAGATGGCATGGGGAGGTGGCTCTTCCAGCGTCTTGAGAAAGGCGTTGGAAGCCTCCTTGGTTATCATATGGACTTCGTCTATGATGTATACCTTGTAGCGAGCGATATTCGGGGAATAGTTGACTTTCTCCCTCAGGTCGCGGATTTCATCGATGCCCCTGTTGCTGGCGGCGTCTATCTCAATTACGTCCAGGGCACGGCCTTCGTTAATTGCCCGGCACACGTCACAGTTATTGCACGGTTCGCCCTGTGCAGGGTCAAGGCAGTTCACTGCCTTGGCCAGGATGCGCCCTGTGCTTGTCTTGCCGGTGCCTCGCGGGCCGCAGAACAGGTAGGCGTGAGCCACCCGCCCGCTGTCCACGGCATGGCGCAATGTCTGGGTGACATGCTCTTGTCCTACTACTTCAGACAAGCTCTGGGGACGCCACTTGCGGTAGAAAACCTGAGAAGTCATGCGGTTCCTATTATACTCCATGTGCGCCGATTCCTGAAGAGCCTGTACAATGATTTTAGCCTCCTCTCCCTCTCTCGATGGGACAAGGACCGGAGCCCGCCCTAAGTAAGATCAAGGGGTCAGGGTAAGAGCTGTTTTCTCCAGTCCCCTCTCCCTTGCCGGGAGACCCTCCGTTCTTCCCCTCTCCCTTGACGGGAGAGGGATAGGGTGAGGGTGATAGGAAATCTCCCCCTCCCTCTGACTCCCTCACGCCAGGGGAGGGAGAACTGCGTGCAAACCCGTGCCCTCACGTAAACGCTGTTTTGAATTTGGGGCTTCGGTCATTTGAGTCTGCTCCGAAAATAGATTGTCGTAGCCTCGCCCGGGTAGATTGGAGCATCGGCTCCAATCATGCCTAGAGCGGATGCTCTAGGCTACCCCTACTTTCATAATTCGCTGGTGGGCATCTGCCCATAGGCGTTTCTTTAGGATTTCGATATTAGGATTTAGAATTTGCCAGGCGCCGTGCATCTGCGGGCGAGGCTAAAGCCTCGCGCTACATGTCTTGCAGTTCCGCCTAAATCTCTGTGGGCAGGTAACTCCTACGACACCTAAACCAAAAGCCAAAAACCAAGAATCAAAATGACAGGTCAAAATGTAAAGGTGATCTTTTGCGTTTGCCGTGGTCGCCTGGTCCCTTTTTCCATTTTAGCTTTTGCATCTTGCATTTCCCCTTCCCCTCGTGCCAACGAGGAGTCTGTGCAATGATTTCAGGCGTGTGTTATAATCTTGGCTTATAGACGGACCATAAGGAGTGTAGATTTGGACAAAGAAAAGAAAGGAGCCGTGATTTCTGATTTCAGGGTTCACGAGCACGATACCGGCTCCGCTGAGGTGCAGATAGCGCTGCTTACCGGCAGGATAAGCCAGCTGGCTGAGCATTTCAAGGCTCACCCTCATGACCACCACTCTCGCCGTGGGCTCCTCAAGCTAATAGGGCAGCGAAGGCGCTTACTCGCCTACGTCAGTGAGAGGGACGTCAAACGCTATCGCACTCTTATCGGCAGACTAGGCTTGCGGAAGTAAGATGGGAGGACTGACTACTATGCCCCACTCTGGCGCATGCACAGTTGGGGACAAGCTACTGACCATCGAGACGGGCAAGTTGGCCCAGCAAGCCGGCAGTGCTGTCACCGTTCGCTATGGCGATAGCGTGGTCCTGGTCACTGCTTGCATCAGCGACGAGCCCCGCGAAGGGGTTGATTTCATCCGCCTGACGGTGGACTATGAGGAAAGGCACTATGCTGTGGGCAAGATCCCCGGCAGCTTCATCAGGCGGGAGGGACGTCCCAGCGAACAGGCGACCTTGACCTGCCGGCTGGCCGACCGTTCTATACGCCCGCTTCTTGACAAGAGCCTGCACAATGATATCCAGGTAGTAGCTACTGTCCTTTCCACCGACCAGGAAAATGAGCCCGATGTTCTGGCGCTTATCGGTGCTTCGGCGGCCTTGACCATTTCCGCCATCCCGTTTGATGGTCCGGTGGGGGCGGTGCGAATCGGTTACCTCGACGGCAGGCTCGTGTTGAACCCGACATTGCCGCAGATGAACGACAGCCTGCTCGACCTCGTTGTGGCCAGCACCAGGGAAGCCGTGGTGATGCTGGAGGCGGGGGCCAAGGAAGTCTCTGAGGAGATAGTAATGGAGGCCATCAAGCTTGGACACGAGGCGAACCAGGAAATAATAAAGGTCCAGGAGGACTTGCAGCGCGCATGTGGCCAGCCCAAGTTGGAGGTCGAGAGTGCAGAAGTCAATCCCGAACTGCTGGGTGCTGTGTCATCGGCCTTTGACGATGAACTGGCCCGAGCTGTTAGCCAGACGGATCGAGCCGAGCGTGAGAAAGCAGTAGCGCTGGTTGAAGAGGAGGCCACTGAAAAGCTGCACGAGACCTTCCCCGAGGCCGATATCATTGCGGCTGTTGATGAGCGGCTCAGGAGGGCGGCCAGGAGAAGCGTGCTGGACAGGAAGCTGCACCTCGACGGTCGCCCGACCACGGACATCCGTCCCATCAGCAGCGAGGTTGGTCTCTTACCTCGCACCCACGGGTCGGGGCTGTTTACCAGGGGGCAAACCCAGGTGCTGACCATAACTACGCTGGGTTCTCTGCGGCAAGAGCAACTAATTGATGGCCTGGGTCTGGAAGAGACTAAACGCTTCATGCACCACTACAACTTCCCGCCCTTCTCCACGGGAGAAGTAAAGCGCCTGGGTTCGCCGGGACGGAGAGAAATTGGCCATGGCGCCCTGGCAGCGAAAGCTCTTGCCCCGCTAGTACCCGGCGAAGCGGAGTTTTCATACACCATACGCCTGGTTTCGGAAGTCCTCAGTTCCAACGGTAGCACTTCCATGGCCAGCGTCTGCAGCTCAAGTCTGTCTCTGATGGATGCGGGCGTACCCATCAAGGCTCCGGCGGTTGGAATAGCTATGGGACTGGTCACCGGGGAGGATGGTGACTACGTTATCCTTACCGATATCGAGGGTATGGAGGACCATTACGGTGATATGGACTTCAAGGTTGCTGGCACCGGCGAGGGGATTACGGCTATTCAACTGGACATCAAGCTGCACGGGATAAGCTATGAGATCCTGGCGCAGGCCATAAGACAATCTCGTGAGGCCCATCGGGTAATACTGGACGAGTTGACGCGGACTATCAGTTCCAGCCGCCCTGAGGTCAGCCCATATGCTCCGAGGATGTATAGGATAAGTATCGACCCCAGCAAGATCGGTACTGTAATCGGCCCTGGAGGTAAGACTATTCGGTCCATAGTTGAAGAGAGCAAGGCGACCATAGATGTTCAGAACGACGGAACGGTGATTATCGGCTCACCCAGCGAGGAGGCCGCTCAGAAAGCTATTGGAATCATAGAGGACCTGACCCGAGAGGTAGAGGTCGGCGGTATCTACACAGGAAAGGTAACTCGCCTGATGAACTTCGGCGCTTTTGTGGAGGTTCTGCCGGGCAAGGAAGGCCTGGTCCACGTTAGCGAGTTGGCCGATCACCATGTGGCCAGAGTTGAAGACGTTGTCAAGGTGGGCGACGAGATAACGGTTAAAGTCACTGATATTGACCATCTTGGCAGAGTGAATCTATCACGCCGAGCGGTTTTTGCAGACTTGTCCCAAGTTCGAGGGGCCAGGGTCATTGATTCTACTTCGGCCCCCCGCCATCCCCACGACAAACCGAGACCCCGCCCTCCTGCTGGTCAACGCAATAGCAGAGATATGCGACGTCCTCATCACGGCAACAGATGAGTGTTAAAGGGTCTTTGCCTCTATCAGGTTTTGAGGAAGAGGGGATGAAGCCAATAACCGTTGTAGTCCATGGAGCCTTGGGGAAGATGGGGAGGGAAGTCATCTCTGCCCTGTGCCAAGACCCCGCCCTGGAGATGGTTGGCGCCGTGGATATTCAGGCGAATCAGGAACACCTGCCTTTGCCCGATGCTTCTGGGGAGGTGCCCCTCTCTGCCGATTTGAATTCGCTTCTCCAGGACTGTCATCCTCAAGTGCTGGTGGATTTCACAATTGCTGAGGCCTCTATGTCAGCAGCCCGCATTGCCACTAAGCAGAGCGTCAATCTGGTTATAGGTACTTCCGGGCTGTCAGATGACAATCTCAGGGAAATCGACCAGTTGTCTAGAGCTAATGGGGTGGGCGCAGTAGCAGCCCCCAACTTCGCCTTGGGGGCTGCAGTCCTCCTTCGTTTGGCCCAGACCGCAGCCAGGTTCTTTGATCACGCTGAGGTAATTGAATTGCATTATCATGAGAAGGCCGACGCCCCATCAGGGACCGCGCTGGCTACTGCTAAAGCCATGCTCGAGTCACGAGGCAAACCTTTTGTTTATCCGCTGACCAAAAAAGAAAACCTCAGCGGTAGCCGAGGCGGACAGATTGACGGTGTGGCCCTTCATAGCGTAAGATTACCTGGTCTTGTGGCCAGCCAGGAGGTTATCTTCGGTGCCCCGGGGCAAACGCTGAGGCTGCGCCATGATACGGTAAGTCGGGAGTGCTATATGCCAGGTGTCCTTCTAGCCATAAAAGAAGTGGTGAAGCGCCAGGGACTCGTCTCCGGATTGGACGCTCTTCTGAACTTCGGAGGGGGAGATGAAGGCGCTTAATGTGGCTATTGTTGGCGCTACCGGACTGGTCGGCCAGGAGTTCATCAAGGTGCTGCAGCAGCGACAGTTCCCCATGGCCTCAATTCGCCTCTATGCTTCCGACCGCTCAGCAGGCAAGAGGGTCTATGTAGGTCACCAGGAGATTGCTGTCAAGGAAACTGGCCCTGAGTCCTTCCAGAATGTTGATATTGCTCTTTTCTCGGCTGGTTCGGACATCAGTCGCCATTTCTCACCTGTAGCGGCCAGGGCTGGAGCCCTGGTTGTCGACAATAGCGCTGCTTTTAGGATGGAACCAGATGTCCCCTTGGTGGTGCCAGAGGTAAACCCCGGGGACGTAAGGCAACATCAGGGAATCATTGCCAACCCAAACTGTTCCACCATTCAAATGGTAGTGGCTCTGTATCCGCTACATAAGGTCAACCCTATCAAGCGGATTATCATCTCCACCTATCAGGCGGTATCGGGTACCGGGGCAGCGGCCATGGAGGAATTGACTACTCAAGCCAAGCTAGCTTTAGAGGGTCAGAATATCGTCCCCCATGTTTATCCCCACCAGATCGCTTTCAATTTGCTGCCGGAAATCGATGTGTTTCTGGATAACGGCTATTCAAGGGAAGAATGGAAGATGGTGGACGAAACCCGCAAGATTATGCACGCCCCAGACATAGCTGTCTCCGCAACCTGCGTTAGAGTGCCCGTTTTTGTGGGACATAGCGCGGCAATAAACGTGGAATTTGCTCAGCCCATGACTCCCGAGGACGCCAGACGAATATTGTCCACGGCCCCTGGTGTCAGGGTGCTTGATGATCCCAGTGTCAGCCTTTATCCTCAACCGTGGTTGTCCGCCGGCTCAGATGACGTTTTTGTAGGGCGCATCCGCACTGATGCTTCTGACGCCAAGAGCCTCGTTATGTGGGTGGTAGCTGACAACCTGCGGAAAGGCGCCGCCCTCAACGCGGTGCAGATCGCTGAGGAAGCCGCAAGGCGGGGTTGGGTTAAACCTCAGAGCTAGTCCGCTCGCAGGGAGGTAGGTGATGAAGGAATTCGGCCGCTTACTAACAGCAATGGTTACCCCCTTTGGTGCCGACGGGAAAGTAGACTACTCGCAGGCTAAAAGGCTGGCTGGCGCTCTGCTTGATTCAGGTAGCGATGGGCTTGTGGTCTCGGGTACTACTGGCGAGTGCCCCACTCTTAGCCGGGAGGAAAAGTTGCGCCTCTTTGCCGAGGTTAGCTCGGTGGTTGGCGACCGGGGCACGGTCATAGCTGGTACCGGCAACTACAATACCGCAGACAGCCTGGAGCTCACCAGGGAGGCTGAGAAGGTAGGGGTTGACGGCTGCCTTTTGGTCGTTCCTTACTACAATCGGCCTACTCAAGAGGGCCTGTTCCAGCACTTCAAGACAATCGCTCACGGTACTAGCTTGCCTTGTATCGTCTACAACGTGCCATCACGCACTGTCACCAACCTGACTGCCGAAACGACTGTCAGGCTTAGTCAGGTTGACAATATCGCCGGGGTAAAGGAGGCTAGCGCCAATCTTGACCAGATCGCCAAGATCATACAAGGGGCTAGAGATGGTTTCCTGGTCTACAGCGGTAACGATAGTGATACCTTACCCATATTGGGTCTGGGTGGCTATGGCGTCATCAGCGTTGCCTCTCACCTGGTCGGCCTTCAGATCAAGCAAATGATAGCGGAGTTCCTGGCTGGCAAGACCGGAGAGGCTGCAACACTCCACCGTGAGCTGTTGCCCCTGATAAACGCCCTGTTTGTCGTGTCCAACCCGATCCCGGTCAAGCATGCCTTGAATTGCCTGGGCTTCTCGGTGGGCAAGCCCCGTTTACCGCTCACCGAGGCTGACGAGAAATCAAAAGCGGTTATTGAGCAGACTTTGAAAAACTACAAGATTGACCTGCCAATAGAGGCTTGAGTCTGAGCTTCTTCTAGCAGCCTGGCTGCGGTTTCTGTCATCCCGTCTTGGCTTGCGTTGGACGCTTCTGGCATCCGGTATCATCGTGCCAAGACACAATCTGCTGGAATCGTTGGGTGCGCTGGGACTTCTCAGATGACGTGCTTGGCCATTATCGCCTGCTCTCGCCTAGCGCCGACGGAGATGATGCTAACAGAGCAGGAGAGAAGCTCTTCCAGCCGAGCTACGTAGCGGAGAGCTTGCGAGGGTAGTTGTTTGCGGTCGCGGATAGCGCTTGTTGGTGTTCGCCAGCCGGTCATTTCCTCATAGATCGGCTGACATCTGTCCAGGATTGCTAGGTCGCTTGGGAAATGGGCCAGGTTCTCACCGTCCAGTTCATAGCCGACGCATATCTTGATTGAGGCGAATGTGTCTAGAACGTCGAGCCGGGTTAAGGCCAGGCTGTTGAAGCCGTTGACCCGCGTGCTGAAGCGCCCGGCTACAGCATCGAACCAGCCGCAGCGCCGGGGCCTGCCTGTGGTCGCCCCGTACTCGTGAGCCTGCTCCCTGATGAGGTCACCGGTTTCGTCCTTCAGCTCAGTAGGCATGGGCCCACCGCCTACCCGTGTGGTATAGGCTTTGAAAACCCCGACAACGTGGTCGATCTGTTTCAGGCTTATCCCCGAGCCGATGGAGCTTCCTGCAGCTAGGGGTGAAGATGATGTTACATAAGGATAGGTGCCGAAGTCAGGGTCAAGCATGGTCCCCTGAGCGCCTTCCAACAACACTTCCTCCTTTCGGGATATCATCTCCTGAAGAATGGAGCCAGTATCTTGAATGAAGGGAGCTATTCGTTCCCCATAAAGGTAATACTGCTCACAGATGTCATCGAGTGATAGTGGCTTGGTGTCGTATACTCTGGTCAGAATGGCGTTCTTGAATTCAAGGACGGACCTTAGCCGGGAGCGGAACTGCTGCTTGTTCAGCAGGTCGCTGGTGCGGATCCCGAGGCGAGCTGCCTTATCAGCAAAAGCAGGGCCTATTCCCTTGCCCGTCGTCCCTAAAGCTCCTGTCCCGCGCCTTTCCTCTTCTAACCTGTCGAGAAGGACATGGTAGGGCATTATTAGGTGGGCCCGATCACTGATGAGAAGATGACTGACATCGACGCCATGCTTCTGAAGGTCGTCAAGCTCTTCCAGGAGCACTGCCGGGTTAATCACTACACCGTTGCCGATTATGCAGACTACTCCTGGGCGGAAAATGCCCGACGGAACAAGATGGAGCTTGAACTCTCCGTGGGGATTGACTATTGTGTGGCCGGCATTGTCACCTCCAGAGAAACGTACTACTGCCTTCGCCGTCTCTGCCAGGAGGTCGACTATTTTCCCCTTGCCCTCGTCTCCCCACTGGGCGCCAATAACCGCTACAACTGACATGTTTTTCGCAATAGGCTAATGTGGAATCAAAGAGAGTAGCCTTGTATGTGGGTGAGGTCTCAAGCTTGCGCTCGGGACATATAGTCCTTTCCCCAGAAGTAGAGCAGAGCCCCGCCGCCAACAATCCATACGAACAGACCAGTAGTTATTACCCAGCCGACACCCAGCACGCGGAAGATACTTCCGAGCACCATCCACAGTATGGCAAGGATGGTGAGTGAAGTCAGGCTCCATTCAAAAGTCTTGTCGCTCATACCTTTGCCCCCCTCGTTTCTTGTTCTCTTAACCTCTTGCCTGCTGTCTGACGTGAAGCAATCGTTGCCCTACGGTAATGAAAGCAAGCACCACCAGAATCAGCAACGCTATCAGGATCTGCTTGAACAGCAGTCCCAACGCTAATATTATAACTCTCTCGAATCTGGTAAACAAACCAAGACGGCACTCTATTCCAAGCCCCTCAGCCCTGGCTCGTGTATAGCTGGTGAGAAAGGAGCCAACGAGGGCCAGGAAAATGAGTACAATTGCAACGGCGCGTTCGGTCTCGGGGGCGAATATGAATCCTGTCGGGCTGAAGTTCATGACATACAAGGCTAGAAGCCCCAGAAACAGCACTGCTTCGGAGATCCGGTCAAAAGTTGAATCCAACAGCGCGCCGAAGCGACTGGTTTGGTTGGTGGTGCGAGCTAGCGCTCCGTCAAAAACGTCGAATAACCCCGCGATAAGCACCAGAACCCCGCTGACGATGAGATAATCGGCGGCAATAGTCCCGGCTGCAACTATGCTGATTCCCAATCCAAGCCAGGTCACAGTATTAGGCTTCAACCGGGTTTTCGCCAGAATTGCCGCTACGGGCTCGGCAGCCCACCGAGCAGCGCTTTCTCGGGACTTGGCGAGGTTTATCACAGGCTATTCCCGCACATATCTAGCTGAGCAAGCTGGCATAGTAATCCATCACTTGCTGGGCAACATTCGCCCAGCTATACTTCTCCGCTTTGACTCTTCCTTTGGCTCCCATCTGCTGCCGTAAGGATTTGTTGTCCAGAAGGGAAAGCAAAGCCCGCGCCAGGGATTCCTCATCGCGAGGTGGTACCAGCAACCCGTCCTCACCCTCAGCTACCACGCTGGCATAGCCTCCGATGTCAGTGGCAACTACCGGCTTACCGCATGCCATAGCCTCGAGGAGCACTATGCCGAAGCTCTCTCCACCGGTGGCCGGGGCACAGAAAACGTCGGCGCTGCGATAGTATTTGGGTAGCTCACCGTTGGGAACGAAATCGGTGAAGACTACGTCTCTCAGGCGCAAATCTCTGGCCAGTTCTTCATACCCGCGACGCAACCTGGTGCCAGGACCAACTAGGATCAGCCGGAAGTTTGGGGAAGCCTTTTGGACCTCGGCGCAGGCATTGAGCAGGTATTCCACGCCTTTGCGCTTTTCCAGGCGACCGACGAAAAGCACGTTCAGCTTGCCGTCGGCGAGTTTCTCCTGGCGAGGGCCGTCCGGCCTAAATTGCTCGGTATCAATACCGTTAGGGATGATGCGGTAATCCCCTGGTAGATGGCGGCTGACGTACTCCAGCGCCGCTTGGGAAACAGCGATTCTACCGTGTAACCTCGGTATCCATCTCCTGAAGATGGGCCTGCCTACCCAGTAGACCCTGGATTTGTTGTAGTAGGCGTGAAAAGTACCCACATTAACGCAGTTCGATTTGAGCAGCGCGCTTATTGAGACCATAGGTGTGAAAGGCTCGTGAAGGTGCAGGATGTCAAAGTTCTCTTTGGCCAGGATTTCCCCAACTTGAGCTGGTAGCCGCGGGGACAAAGGAACTCGGGCCACTGAGCCCCCAAATGGAACAGGGAGAGGCCTGCCTACAGCGGCAACCTCTTCGTCGAAGTATCGCGTTTCCCTTGTCAGGCAGGGAGCTATGACCTTGACCTCATGTCCCCACTGGACAAAATGATGGGCCAGATAGGAAATGTGATTAACGACCCCGCCTGGAAAGGAATAGTCGTATGGGGAGACTAGCCCGATCTTCACTGCGCTGTTGCCTTGCTTTGGCCAACCTTTGAGTTCTTGCCCTCTGTCAGACCTTCTTCTGGTTTCCCGCTGGGCGCCTCGGGCAGGCAAATCGGGCCTTGCTGCCCCCGCCCGACAATAAACTGCCTCACCCGCGTTCGGGCTTCATCGTCCGAATACTGAATAGGTGGAGATTTCATGAAGTAGGCACTGGCGCCCACAATTGTTCCAGCTAGCCCCCTGTCCAAGGCCAGCTTGCAGCACCTTATGGCATCGATAACTACCCCGGCCGAGTTGGGGCTATCCCACACCTCCAGCTTAAGCTCCAGATTTAAGGGCACGTCGCCGAAGGTACGCCCTTCCATTCTTATGTGGCAGAACTTGCGGTCAGCTAGCCAGGGCACATAGTCGCTGGGGCCAACGTGAATGTCGTCCGGATCGAGTTCATAGTCTAGCTGAGACGTTACGGCATTTGTTTTCGAAATTTTTTTCGACTCCAGCCTCTCCCTCTCCAGCATGTTATAGAAGTCAGTGTTGCCGCCAAAGTTGAGCTGGTAAGTCCTCTCCAACCTGACTCCCCGGTCGCGGAAAAGCCTGGCCAATACGCGGTGGGCGATGGTAGCCCCAACCTGCGATTTGATATCGTCGCCGACAATTGGCAATCCCGCTTCGGCAAAACGTTTATACCAATATGGCTCGCGAGCAATAAATACCGGTATGCAGTTGATGAAGCCGCAGCCAGCGGCCAGTACCTGTTCTATGTACCACTTGGTTGCCTCCTCGCTCCCCACGGGCAAGAAATTGATCACCACGTCCGTTTTCGTTTCCTTGAGAATGCCAGTGATGTTGGCTGTTGGCCCGGGTGATTTGGTAATGATTTGAGATAGATACTTACCCAATCCATCGTGGGTCATCCCTCGGGCAACCTTGACACCCGTGCTGGGCACGTCACAGAACCTGAAGGTATTGTTAGGTTTAGCAAAGATAGCCTGGGCCAGGTCTTTACCCACTTTGCTCTTATCGACGTCGAAGGCAGCAACGAAGTTGATATCACTTATGTGATAGTCTCCCAGGTTGATGTGCATTAGCCCGGGCACAAATTCGCCGTCTTTGGCCTTTCCGTAGTAATGGACGCCCTGAACAAGCGAAGAGGCGCAATTGCCAACACCTATAATGGCTACGTTTATCTTGCCCATGATTTTCTCTTCTCCTTCTGCCGCACGCTCAATCTTCGTGAATCGGCGTTCTAGTCCTTGAGTGTGGGGATGATCATCCGTGGTGACCTGATCAACCACATGGGGATGCGGGCCCCGTGCACCACCTTATCGGTTACACTGCCTAATACCCATCGGGCGAGGCCAGTTCGACCGTGAGTTGACATGGCGATTAGATCTACTGCCTTGTCCTCGGCATATTCAACTATTCTATCAGCAGGGTCACCAGAAAGCACTTCGTATGTTGCATTGATTCCTTTCTCAGTCAGTGTCTTGGCCATACCGGCGAGATAATTGTCGGCGGCATCATGCATGGCCTTAACGAATTTCCGCCAATCAGAGCCGCCAAGTACACTGGCTTCTACTGTCCCGGGTGGTGAAATGACCTGGAGCAAGCTGACCGAAGTTCCTGTTCTTGTGGCCAGTGTCTCCACATGAGGTAAAGCGGCTTGACCAATATCAGAGCCGTCCAAGGGGGCGAGCACCTTGGAAAAGGCCAACTTCAGCCCAGCGTCGGTTTTTTTGGGGCGTTTGCTTGGGACAAGCAACACTGGCGTTGTAGACTGACTTATTACCTTCTCAGCTACGCTTCCCATCCACCAGCGGGTAAGACCGCTTCGGCCATGGGTAGCCATGACGATCAAATCAAAGTCGTTTTCTACGGAGTAATCAAGGATTCTGTCTGCGGCGGTACCGTAAACGAGGACGGATTCGGCTTCGATATTATCGCCGCGCAGACTGGCTGCGACCCTGCCTATGTAGTCTGCGAGAAGTTGGTTTACACGGCGCTCCTTTCTTCCCATGCCTGCGCCGAGGACCTCCACGTGGGAGCCAAATCTTGGAGCCAAATCCCTAAGATAGGGAAGCACACTTTCAGCCACCGCAGAACCATCCAAGGGGACTATGATTCTATTCAACATTGTCTCTCCCATCTTGTTGCCTCTCGGTCATATTGTCATCGCTCTTGTCTAAAGCAAAGCTCTTGTGGTATTTTGGGGAGGTGCTTTGTGACTTTCACACCTATACTTTCCATAGTGATGGTGTCTTATCACCAATCGAACTAATACGTCGTGCTTTTGTCAATGGTTATTCCGCTATTGCCATTACTGACCATATAGCCCTCGGTTCCCTTGATAGAGTAATCAAGGAAATCAGCGACGATTGCGCTTTGGCCAGAACCTACTGGAACATCCTTGCCATCCCCGGTGTGGAGCTTACTCATGTTCCCCCGCGGGCCGTCTCTGAGCTTGCTAAGAAAGCCAGAGCAATGCGAGCTTGGCTCGTAGTAGTCCACGGCGAAACGCCTGCAGAACCCGTAGAGAAAGGCACTAACCTCGCCGCTGTCCGATCTCGCTAGTTTGATATCCTGGCTCATCCAGCTCTAATAACACCTGCCCAAGCCGGCCGAAACGACGTCTTTGTTGGACTCAGTGCCCGAAAAAGCCACTCCGCAGCCAACGCTCATCTTGTCCTAACTGGCGCTGGAGCGGGAGCCGGACTCCCGGTCAATTCTGATGCCCACAACGAAGCCGACTTACTGACCCCGACTTCGGCTGAAGCCATCCTTCGTCAAGCTGGATTGGACTGCCAGCGATACCGACAGATCTTGGACGACAACCCCTCACTGTTGATTGAGAAGGTTGACAGGTCGTCTCTAACCCCGAGCTAGAGCATACTAAGAGACTAGCCTTTCCCAATCCGAAACACCTTGGTTCCGCAGGATGGGCAAGTCCCGCGCGTCGCAGGTCTACCGTTCTTCAAGGTCACACTCTGCGGGTTGTTGATTTCTACCTTTTTCCGGCATTTGAAGCAAAACGCCTGTGCCACCTGTTTCACCTCCTTCCGTCAAAGCTGAACATATCTATTATATACGGCGTGTCAAGGCTTTAGGGTGCTGTCAGGCAGGAAAACTGCTCAAGAGAGAAGACCTTTTCTGGATGCCAGAGCTTTTTCTCTGAAACGAAGCGCAGCAAAGCTATGAAGTCCCCATCCGGGCTGTAGGCACGGCAATATTCCTCTGTGGGTGAGGCCTCTTCGCCCAAAGACAATGAACGGCCGTTTCTTATGGCCGATGCGTTGGTTTCGTCAACAATGGCTGCTCTCCAGCCCAGGAGGGGGCTATCTACGGGGTGGAAAAGCTCTTTCCATGCGTATTCTTCGAAGGCATCCTTGATTTGAGATAAAGAGAGTGCATCTTCAATACGGAAAGGCCCGCAGCGTAGACGAGTCAAGCTGTTTAGGCAGGCGCCACAGCCCAAGTGTTGTCCCAGATCATGAGCTAACGAGCGTATGTAAGTCCCTTTACCGCATTCCACTCTAATTGCTATGAAGGGCAATTGGCAGTCTACAAGGTCCAGACTGGCAATCTCGATTCGTCTTGGCCTCGGTGTTATTGGGATGCCGGCGCGAGCCAATTGATAGTATCGTCTGCCACGGTGTTTCAGGGCGCTATAGACGGGAGGCACTTGCTCGATACTGCCTTGAAAAGCGGTGAGCGCTTCTTCTACTTGGGCTACAGTGACAGCCGCCGGCTCTCTCCATTGGGTTATTGTTCCTTCCCTGTCGAACGTATCTGTCGCTCTACCTAGTTCAATCTCGGCGAGGTAGGTCTTGTTACTAGCCGTCACGAACTGGGTGACTCGCGTTGCCTGACCGAAGCAAATGGGTAGGACGCCTGTGGCTATTGGGTCCAATGTGCCGGTGTGCCCGACACGTTTCTGCCTTGCTAGACGTTTAAGCCACGCTACTACGGCGAAAGAGGTCTTGCCTTCAGGCTTGTTGACATTGAGGATGCCATCAATTGCCATCTTCGTCTTGGGCACTGTCATAAGTAAGCTGCTCGATTAAAGTAACCACCTCAGTTCCGCGCTCAATGGAATCATCGAAATGAAAGCTGAGTTCCGGGGTCTGCCTTAACCTCAAACGTCTAGCAAGTTCTCTGCGGAGAAACCCTGAGGCGGCAGTGAAACCCCGTAATGTTTCGCTTCTGTTTGCCTCGTCTCCCAAAGTGCTGACGAACACCTTGGCGCGTTGTAGGTCGGGGGAGGTGGAGACTCTGGTTACTGAAATAAGGCTACCTAGTCTGGGGTCATTAACTTGCTGCCGAAGCAATTCGCTGATTTCTAGCCTGATGAGGCTGTTGAGTCGCTCGGTTCGCCGCGTCATAGTCTACTCCGTTGAATCGGCCGGTTGTACTTTGAGGTGCAAAGAAGCGCCTGGCTGGAGATGGAGTTGAAACGGAAATAGCTTAGGCTACCTTTTCCTGTCGGTAGAATTGGATGACATCGCCGACCTGGAAATCCAGGAAGTTCTCTATCCTAACCCCACACTCAAGGCCTGTAGACACCTCTTTGACATCTTCTTTGAAGCGCCTCAAACTGCTGATACGAGATTCATGAATTGGTTCGCCCTGGCGCAAAATTCGGGCCAAAGCATCTCGTTTCACTTTGCCTTCTCTAACAGAAACCCCGGCTGCCTTACCCTTTCTCTCTGAGTCAAAGACAGCCAATACTTCGGCCTGTCCTTCGATAACCTCGGTGAGGGTGGGCTCCAGCATGCCTTTCAGCGCCTTGTCCACATCGTTCACCAGTTCATAAATCACGCTGTAGTAACGAATGGCTATCTGTTCTACCTCGGCTAATCTCTGTGCCCCTGGTTCTGGTCGACTATTGAAACCGATGATTATTCCCTTGGAGGCCAAAGCCAGTAGCACGTCGCTTTCTGTGATACTGCCGCTGCCCGAGTGGATGACTCTAACCCTAATCTTGTCATCTCCCAGTTGCTCCACTGAATTCTTTATCGGTTCGATACTGCCCTGGACGTCTGTCTTGAGGACAATATTTAGCTCTTTCACCCGCCCTGTGCTAATTTGTGCGGAAAGGTCACTCAGACTCAGGGTCCTGGTCGGAGTGGTGAGTTCGTGTTGCGCAGCTTTCTGCTTCTCCAAGAGCATTCGCGCTTCGCGGTCGTTACCAACGACTCTGAACATGTCTCCGGCCTGCGGGACGGCATTCATCCCGAGGATTTCCACGGGAGTTGCTGGCTCAGCCTTCTTTATTCGTTTCCCGACGTCATTGAACATGGCCTTGACTCTGCCCCAGGTATTGCCGACCGCGAGGGTATCACCAGGCTTGAGGTGGCCCTTCTGAACTAGAAGGGTAGCCAACGGCCCTTTGGTCTTGTCAAGCCGAGCCTCAATCACTATCCCCTCTGCCCGAGAATCCAGCTCAGCCTTAAGCTCTGATATGTCAGCAACCAGAAGAAGGTTCTCCAAAAGCTCCTCTATGCCCTGTCTCTTCTTGGCGGAGATGGCTACACATACGGTGTCGCCTCCCCATTCTTCAACAATCAATCCCAAATCAGCCAGTTGCTGTTTGACTCTGTCTGAATTGGCGTTAGCCTTGTCAATCTTGTTAATGGCGACTACTATGGGTACCTCGGCAGCTCGAGCGTGACTTATAGCTTCTGTAGTCTGGGGCATCACTCCATCATCAGCCGCTACCACTAGGACGGCGATGTCGGTAGCTTGTGCTCCCCGGGCCCTCATGGTGGTGAAAGCCTCGTGTCCTGGTGTATCCAGGAAAGTAATTCTTCGCCCGTTCACCTCTACCTGATAAGCTCCAATGTGTTGGGTGATAGCACCTGCTTCGGTGGCAATTACATTGCTTTGGCGGATAGCGTCGAGAAGGCTTGTCTTGCCATGGTCAACATGCCCCATGATCGTAATCACTGGTGGGCGAGGGGAGAGTTTCCCACCCCTGGCTGTTGCGGTGGGTCTTGTCTGAAGGGACACTGGCTGGGTCTTAGCTTCATAGCCAAAATCGGTCGCTATCACTGCTGCGGCGTCGAAATCAATAACTTGGTTGATGTTGGCCATGACACCGTTTCTCATGAGCTGTTTGATAACATCGACCGCACTTACCTCCAGGAGGTCAGCCAGTTGCTTCACGTTTATGGCTGGAGGAAGGCTAACCTGGGGCAGTCCCTGCGAGCCGGGCTTGGCCTTCTGGCTATGCTCGTCCTGTTTGACAATTGCTTCTTGCCTGTTGTCACTCATCCCTGGTTGTCTCCTTTTTCCAACAGGCTTTTGCCGTATTCTACCAGCGTGTGGCGATTTTCCGGGGTGAGCTTCGTCCGGAGAGCATGTTCCAGGCGGTTACCTTTCAACCCTGCCTCCCAGCATTCACGTGATGGGCACAAATAAGTGCCTCGGCCCGTTTTCTTGCCCTTGGGGTCTATCTCTACAATGCCGGCACTGCATAGCAGGCGGATCAAATCTCTCTTTGCCTTCTTTTCTCGGCAGGCCACGCAGCTGCGCTGAGGTACATGCCTCTGACGAGTAATCTCTTGTTTCGGGCTACTCTTCAAGCTGATCTCCCTCTGAATGGCTTAGGCGTTTTTGCCGCGCTTTTGTAGGTTTGCTCTTGCCTTCTGGCGACTTTGCATCTTTCGTGCTGGTCTCTGTTGCTCTTGCTTCAACCGGCCTTGCAGGCGGGACGTCCTCTTCCTCTGGCGAGTGACTTACTGCTTCGGGCTGGTCTTCAAGCTGATCTTCCTCTGAATGGCTTAGCCGTTTTTGCCGCGCTTTTGTAGGTTTGCTCTTGCCTTCTGGCGACTTTGCATCTTTCGTGCTGGTCTCTGTTGCTCTTGCTTCAACCGGCCTTGCTGGCGGGAGGTCCTCTTTCTCTGCCGAGTGACTTACTGCTTCGGGCTGGTCTTCAAGTTCATCTTTTTCTGGATGGCTTAGGCGTTTTTGCCGCGCTTTTGTAGGTTTGCTCTTGCCTTCTGGCGACTTTGCATCTTTCGTGCTGGTCTCTGTTGCTCTTGCTTCAACCGGCCTTGCAGACGGGACGTCCTGTTCCTCTGCCGAGTCACTTACTGCTTCGGGCTGGTCTTCAAGTTCATCTTTTCCTGCCGAGGAATCGGCTGTGTAGGAATCCTCTTCGAATTCGTCTTCCTCTGGATAGCTCAGGTGTCTCTGACGCGCTTTTGTGGATTTCATCTTACCTTTTTGAGACTCTGCATCTCGTTTGCTGCTCTTCTTCGCCTTTGTTTTCTCCGACCTTGGCGACATGATGTCCTCAGCGAAACGAATTTGAGGGGCCTCAGCAGACGTGGTTGGCGACGGAGTCTGCGACGCTAGGACAAGCTCGAAGTCAATCGAAGCGGCGCCTACCTCGGCCATTTTCTCCTCACCGGCGACCTCGGGTTCACTTGCGAGCTCTGGAGTGAGGACTGCTTCTGCAGTGACAAGCTCCGGGATGAGATCCTCCAATTCCGTGGCTGGCTCCTCCTCCGCGACTGCCGCCTCTTCAATTAGGCTCGCCTTTGCCGCTTCGATGGCAGAAATGCTCTTGATATCGATGCGCCAGCCAGTTAGCTTTGCCGCCAGTCTGGCATTCTGTCCCTCTTTGCCAATAGCCAGTGACAACTGTCTATCGGGGACAGCGACTACAGCAGTACCTTCCGTCTCGTGGAGGTCGGTGCTTGACACCTGGGCTGGGCTGAGAGCGTTGGCGATGAACACCGCCGGGTCGTCGGCCCATTCCACAACATCTATCTTTTCACCATTCAGCTCATTGACGATGCTTTGTATCCTGATACCACGGAGGCCGACGCAGCAACCTACAGGGTCAATACTTTCCTGGCGTGCTGCGACGGCTACCTTGGTTCTATAGCCTGCCTCGCGCGCGACTGCCTTTAGGTCTACGGTACCGCCATATATCTCCGGGATCTCCAGTTCAAAAAGCCTGCGCAGCAAATTGCGATGTGCTCGAGACACTATTATCTGCGGTCCCCTGGTAGTCCTGATCACCTCCAAGAGATACAGTTTGAGTCTTTGCCCAATACGATAGCGCTCGTTGTGCACCTGTTCGCCGCTTGGGAGTATTGCCTCAGCCTTGCCTAGGTCAATGTGGATCTGCTCTGGCGTAATACGCTGCACCATTCCAGTGACGATGTCGCCCTCTTTGCCAGTGAACTCCTCGTAGATAGCATGGTGCTCGGCCTCATGCAACCGTTGTAGAATCACCTGCCTTGCTGTCTGAGCAGCGATACGTCCGGCATTCGGAGGTGTGGACTCTATGTTGACGACCTCGCCAATTTGAGCGGTCCTGTCGATTTCTTTGGCTTCAGTGAGTGATATTTCGTTAAGCAGGTCAGTTGGTGTCTCGACTACTGTCTTCTTGACGTAGACTTTGACTTCGCCGGTGTTGGGATTGATCTTGGCTGAGATATCCTGGCCAGGGGCAAAAGCATCTTTCCTATAGGCGGAGACGAGTGCTGACTCTACCGCAGCCAGGACTACTTCTCGGGGCAGATGCTTCTCTGCCGCGAGCTGAGTAAGCGCAATCACGAATTCGCTTTTCATCGGATACCGTCCCCGATGTTTCCTATTGCGTTCGTTAACAAAAAAGTGGGAACTCGGCCCCACTTCTTCGGATACAGTCTTAGGTTCCTGCTGTACTATAACATAACTACGACAGAAATGCAAGTCGATGTCAGCTTCGGCAGCCTCATAGATTGTTGCTGCTGCCGGCCGCCCTGTTGAGTCGGCGAGTCTGCCAGTGATGTCATGAACTTCAAGTTACCCAATGAAGAAGAACCCGTACCAAACGACTTCAGCCCAGCATCTTATGCCGCTCAGTCCCGAGCCAAGCTGCCAAACCGACGTTGCCGTTGGCCGTAGGCAACGAGAGCCTTGTCAAGCTCTTTCCTGTCGAAGTCAGGCCATAGGATTGGCGTGAAATAGATTTCTGCATAGGCAGCCTGCCACGTTAGGAAGTTGCTAAGCCGGGTTTCGTTACCTGTACGGATAATCAAGTCAGGGTCAGGCATACCAGCAGTGTAGAGGTACTGGCTCATAACGGTTTCATCTATATCCTGCGCCGGAATACCATCGAGGATGAGACGCCGAGTTGCTTCTACAATCTCATCCCTACCGCCGTAATTAAAAGCTAGGCCAAGAGTCATCCTGGTATTATTCTGAGTCAGCTTCACAGTTCGCCTTATTCCATCCTGTATTCTTGACGGTAGTCCGTTTAGCTTGCCCACGTGGCGGACTTTTATGCCGTTTTTCTGGGCGACGCTGAGCCCTTCATCAAGCCTTTCCTTTAGCAGCTGTAGCAGCCCGCTTACCTCGGCTCGCGGTCGGCTCCAATTCTCGGTTGAGAAAGCGTATAAAGTGACGTAGGGGATCTTATATTCGGCACAGGCTTCAACGATATGTTGGGCCGTGGTTGCGCCCTGCTTGTGGCCGGCCAGTCTGGGCAGGCCTCGTTGCTCGGCCCATCGGCCGTTTCCGTCCATGATGATGGCTACATGCTCCGGCAGTCGGTTCAAACGTGCTGGCGGTGTCATTCCGGGCTCCACATTGATGGGAATTTACATAGCCGCAACTGTGCCAACTCCTGGTTATCGTCCTCGGCCAGCCCAGGTGCAGTTGTTCTTAAGCTGCACCAAGCCTCTCCTCCAGATGTCTCAAGTTTTTCCTTTTGTGGTATTGTCAAATACGTCCTGATGAGTTAATCACGTATGACTGCACTACGCCTAGAGAGCGCCCCAATCGCCTGGACAGGAGCACTGACGGCCAGATGCCTAAGCAGCCTCAGGATGAGCCCACTATGCCAATCGAAGGAGAAATCCTCCGTCTCAGCTATGAGCTGGGATATGCCGTTGTTACGTGCAAAGCTGTGTAGGTGCTCAATCTGGCAATTGCCTAGCCTTTCATATAGGCGACGTGCCCAGTGGCCAATTCGAAGCTCTCTGCTTAGCCTGGCTCGCCATTCCTTATGATAGGAAGCTAGCCTGGATTCAGAGAAGTCGTTGGCAAGAAATGCCTGGTGAAGGCAACCGGCGGCTATATCAGCGCACAGGAGACCGTAATATATGCCGCCACCGGTAGTTGGCTTAACCTGACCGGCTGCCTCACCAACTACCAGTACCCGGTCCGCGTATGTTCTGGGGAGCGGACGGAGGGGAATGACACCGTAAGACGGAGTGGCTTCAGTTGAGGTTATTTTGCCTTGGGCTTTCAGGTTTGATACCAGCTTGTCCAGATGCTCCTCTGGGCGTTGGCGTGTCATCAGCCCAGCCAGGCCTCCGCCATTTCTGGCAGGCACAAGCCACGCAAAACCACCTGGAGCCAGGGTGTGGTCGATATAGACCTCCACCTCGCCCGGGACGCTCATACCTATCTCGGTTTGGGCCCCGATGATGAAGTCAGTTATCTTGCCCAGGCCAAGCTTCTCAGGCAGGGGTGAGCCAAAGCCAGTAGCAATGGCCGCTGTCTTGGCTTCAAATGATCTGTTCTGCTCACAGCCGTCTGCTTCCACTCGAAGGTGATCTGCTCCCATTTGGATATTTGTCGCCTGGGTGCTGAAGAGGTACTGGACTCCAGCTTCCTGAGCGCGACTGGCCAGAGTTTGGTCAAGGGCTGCCCGGTCAATAACATAGCCTACTTTATGTTGCCGCCACAGCCTGAGTGAGTTGCCTGAGGGAACGAAGAACGTGGCTGAACTGGCTTGACCGATGATGAGGTTACCATCAATACCTAGCAGGTCAAGGCATTCTCTGCCGACGATTCCGGTACAGCAGATATCCTGCCCGGCAGCTGCCTTCTTCTCCAGCACGAGTACCTTGTAGCCGAACTGGGCCAACCTGGCGGCGAGACAGCTTCCAACCGGCCCACCGCCAATTATGACAGTGTCATACAACTTCATCGCCTAAACGGTTCCTTGGCCAATGTCGGCGGAGCAAAGCCAACTCCTTCTCCCATTCGTCCCGGTGGCACGATAGTGGGGTGCTAGAGGCAATCAGGGGAAATAAGAGTGGGGTGATGAGGAGTATGGGGACTAGTGCCTTCTGGTTGTCAAGTTTCATTCTAAATTTGGTGCAAATTATACCTAGCTGCTACCCAAGTTGCAATGCTTGGCCTCAGCGCTCGTTGGGGCTATGAGTGAGCACCTGTTACAGCCGTTAGCGTCGCCGAAGCTAGACAGGTAAACGGGCCCACAAAGATGCTGCTTGTCGAGGGCCAACCGTGAGCCCCCAAGGATGGTGCTACGCCAGGCCACAATCCAGGTACAGGGCGCCGGTCAAAAGAACTGGACTATGGCCTTCCCAAAGACGGGCCCGACTAAGTTGCGCATGAATGGAAGGAAACCCGAACCATATTGCCTGGTCAACTGTCTGGAATAGTCCTTGAGGTAGTCAACAAAGGTGTTTCGCTGAAAGCGAAGGAGTTTCTGGGACTTGGTGGTATCATACCAGTCCAGGTAATAGGGCTTCGTGGTGAATTTGTGAGCGGGTGGTACGGGTAACCCCATAATCCCCAGTATAGCCTTGATCATGTCCTTGTACAGCATTCGCTGTTCGGGCCCACCGCTAATGACCAGCGTGTTTCCCTTTGCAGTGTGGAAGTTCTTAACGGCATTGAGTATCGCTAACGCCGTGTCGTCCGGATGGCAGTATTCAATACGATTGCTCAGCGGAACAGTGAACATGCGCTTGAGGTCGCTTACTCCGAACGCGAGGTACATGGTTGCGGTAAGGCGCAGAATCGCATAGTCGATCCCTGATTGCTTGATAAGGTTCTCGGCTTGAAGTTTGGTCTCCCCGTACGCCCCGCGAGGACGGGGATCCGTCCTGTCCGGGCATAACGGTTGGCTTGCGTTGGGAGTAGGGCCGAACGCGGCTACCGAGGAAGTAAACACGAAAGGAATATTGCCACCTCTTTCCTTGATCAGGTCCACGATTGTCTTGGTGCCGCCCACATTCACCTTGTCAGCGAGCTGAGGCTTCTCGTAGGCTACGGGAGGCAGGATAGCAGCCATGTGTACCACTGCGTCTGCCCCTTGCAAAGCCTTGCGAACTGAGTCAGGTTCGGTTATGTCTCCCCATGCAATTTCGGCTTTTCCGTCGAGTTGTTTGATGCTCTTCCTGTTGCGTGGAGTGTCAAGGTCGAATACGCGCACCTTGAGCCCATTTTGCAAGAATGTCTTGCAGACGGCTATGCCCAAGCGGCCGGCTCCACCCGTAATCAGTACATTCATTTGGTCCTCCTTGTTGCGGTGAAGTTTATGTTCATTGCCAAAACTGGGCGCCGATTTGGGCAAGCCCATTTGCCGTAGTATTAACCAGTTGCGTACCCGGTCAGGCGCGAATCTGGCAAGCAATGCCATGAATCTGGCGTCGCGGCCAACAATGTAGCGGGTCTTTGGTCTCCGGGAGGTCAGTGCATGTGCAACGGCCTCGGCCACGAGGTGAGCGGGGAGTGTAGTCCTGGCTATTCTGTCTGCGGCGTCACGCGCGGCAGCGATGGCAGGGTCATAGAGGTCGTGCGCCTGACGGGGAAGATTCCTTACGCTTTCCTCTGCCGCAGCTATGGACCTCTCCAGTATGGACGTGGCGACGGTACCGGGTTCGACTATGGAGACCGGGATGCACCACGCTTGAAGCTCCATCCGAAGTGCGTCGGTGAGCGCTTCTATGGCGAACTTTGAGGCGCAGTATGGGCCCACGAATGGCATAGCCGTCCTACCTTCCATCGACCCCATGTTGACGATGCGGCCACGACCCTTGCGCAGGAGAGGCAGAAACGCCTGTGTGACTGCGATTTGTCCAATCACATTCACCTCGAATTGCTCCCGGATCTTGGCAACAGGCAGGAATTCAAGGGGCCCAGCAACGGCGATACCCGCATTGTTGACCAAACCGGCTAGTCCGGCCTCTGCAACGGAATTGGCTATGGTCTGTGCGGCGGACATGATAGAGGTAGCATCAGCAATGTCCATGACAATAGGGGTCAGCGCACCGGATGCCCTTTGTTTCAGAGCGTCACCGTCTGTTGCCTTGCGCACGCCAGCGAAGACCGTAAACCCCAGCTTGTCTAGGTGAAGTGCGCACGCTTCGCCGATGCCCCTGGATGCTCCGGTCACCAGCACTGCTCCTGTGATCGCCGTTTTGTTCGCATTCACTGAACCAACCTCCTGTGTTACAAGACCCGTGTACTTAAACTTTGTTCTCTTAGCCATCTCATGCCACGTCCAGGTAGCTCAACTCACGGAGAGTCACCTTCATGGTTGGGCTGTAGACCTCCCGTCGTTGCTATGGCCGCCTTCAGCAGCGCCTCTAACGCCTGGGCCAATAGCAGGAGGTTGGGTGCATCTATTGCCTCCAGGAGTTCCTTGCTTCTGTTTCGGGATGATTGCCATAGCTCGTCCACGAGTTTGTGCCCATTCTCCGATAGATGACACAGGACTACTCGTCTATCTTCAGGGCGGCCCTGACGTGATACAATATCTCGTTCAACCAGTCGGTCTATCACTCCTGTTGCGGTGGCGAGGCTCACGCCGAGACCGGAAGCGATGGTGCTCATGCGCACCGGACCGCTGAGGAAGATAAGCAGTACCACCTTGAGTTGGGGCATAGTCAGGTCGAGATTGAGTAGCTCCTTGGGCAACGTCGGAAGCAAGTTCCGGAATATGTCTGCGCCGAGCTGAAGTATGTACTCAACGCGCTCTTGCTTTTGCTCATCGACTGCCATCTTGGGCCTCCTGATTAGATTTGCTCAGGGCGTATAGTAAGGATAGCATAAAACCTTGGTTGTACGCTAACTATTGCTATTGTACTAAATAACGGAAGGGTTGTCAAGCCCCCAGCGGCCATTTGTCTTTTTCTTTCGGCATAAACATCATCAACTGGCATGAAGGTGCTCTGTCTGATTGTGGACGAGAACACCGATTTCCCTGGGGTTCATAAGTTATCAGCAATCAATAGTGAGGAAATAGGGGACGAATCAGGATGCAAAACGGGAGAGGTGCCTGTTCGAGCCGCATCAGGCCGCTTTTCTGGATTCGGATTATCCGGCAAACCGGTAGGGATTCAGGCGGTGAAGCTGCAGCTATGCGGGCCTTCAATCCCGGTGGGCAATCGAAAGACTCCTTCAGCGCGCAGCATGGGAACGTTGGTGTATTTCACTTACCTCGTCCTGAATGTATAATTAGGAGAAAGTAACGCGCGATGGACTAGGCAAGATGAAGTGCTCGCAAGATTCTCCTGGTTACTGAAGGTACGAAGTGAAAGACAAACACAGAGGTCGGGGATGTCCGGATTCTGTGGTAGATAAGATGGGGTTCCCAGGGGCGGACTACTGTGAAAGGCGAGGGAATGAGTAAGCTCAGTTGGGTGGTTTTGGCCATAATCGCTTCAGGACTGTGTTTTGCCATATCATATTTCTATATCGCACATAGGGAAGACAACGCGAAACAGGAAATTGTGGTCAACACTACACCAACAACCAGTGTTGTAACCTGGTACACTTCAATACCTCAAATACATGCCGAGAGGCTTGCCAATGCTTTTAGAACACAAACAGGCATTGATGTTGAGCTCATAAGGGATTCCACCTTCATTGTCAGAGAAAGGCTGATGTCGGAAATCGAAGATGGCGCAACAGCAGCAGATGTTGTAACCATTGCCGACATTGGGACCTTTATTGAACTGAAGAAACAGGGACATCTGATGAAATACATCTCGCCGCACTATGAGAGCTACGCAACGGAGTATAGCGACCCAGGCTACTGGGCGGTATTTGCAGGATTCGGAATATGCATGGCCTACGATGAAAGCCGACTAGATACTCCACCACAACATTGGTTAGATCTTTTGGATGACAGATGGAAGGGACGAATCGGACTGGAAGATATCAATACGGCAGGCTCACAGTACGGGCAATACTATATGCTGCGAGAAAAACTTGGGATGGAATTCTGGGAAGGACTGCTTTCTGTTCAAGAGCCAAGAATTTATCACAGAACCGAAGAATTGGCCAATGCACTTCTTGAAGGAGAAATCGATATTGCAGGTGAATTCAGTATCCACACCGTTTACAGTTACAGGATGAAGAAAGGAGTACCTATCGAAGGAATATATCCTGAAGAAGGTATCCCGCTCGTTGTTAACCCGGTTGCCATCATAAATCAGACAGACCATCCAGAGGAAGCAAAGATACTTCTGGATTTTCTCCTTTCACAAAGAGGACAGGAACTCATGCAACGTTTAAACTACAAATACTCTGTCCGGGAAGATGTGACGCCTCTTAAAGGGATACCACGCTTGGATAACCTCAATATCTTACGACCCGAGAACGCCGGGGAGTATGGCGCAAAAAGGACTGAGTACATCAGCGAATTCAACAGCTTTCTGAGTGGCAATAAATGAGAAGGAAGTTAAAGATCAACAGTCTCAAGAGCAAGATAATCCTGTCTATTGGTATCGTCATAGCCCTCTGTGCGGTGGTTTCTGCTTTCATAGTTTCACAAGTTGTGGAACATCAAATGACAGATAAGTACGAAGTCGACAAAGAAGCGGCCACAGAATTCTTATCTTACTCTCTAGCACCCATGCTGGATTTGTATGATTACAAACAGGTAGAGCGGGCAATAACCTCATCTCTGATCTACGAAAGTATTGCATCTATTGCCGTCTTCGATGATAGAGGGACGCTAATTAAATCGGCTATCGAGCAGAATGTAACTTCAGAAGAGCTAGATGTAGAAAAGCACAATATAACGAGCAATGGCAAAGTAATCGGAAGCTTTGAGATTGGGTTTTCGAAAGAATACATCGATGAGCAAATCCAAACAACAACGGGAGCCCTAATCTTTGGTGTATTAGGATTCCTTATCCTCGTAGGGTTTGCGCTTTTTGCCTTCATGAACCGCTCTGTCATTGAACCGCTTCAGGCCTTTACGAAAACCGTGAAAGAGATAAACCCTGACAATCTCTCCAGACGGATGCAGGTACGCAGTGAAGATGAGCTGGGAACGCTGGCAACGAGTTTCAACCAAATGGCGGATGACTTGGAGAGGTCGCACAGGGCACTGCAAAAGGCCCACGATGAGCTGGAGCGAAAGGTTGAGGAAAGAACGAGGGGAGAGCGGCGGCGAGCAGAGCAACTTCGGGCAATAAACGAAGTTGGACGAAGGATCAGCTCTATCCTGAGCCTTGACGAACTGTTGCCATTCGTGGTCAAGTCCCTTCAGGAGACCTTCAACTACTATAACGTCAACATCTTCCTCCTTGACCCTGGTTCGGACGATCTTGTGCTCAAGGCCGGCGCTGGTGGATATGAGGGAACGGTACCTGTTGGTCTGCCAGTGAAGGTAACCGAGGGTATAGTGGGCTGGGTGGCTCGGAGCGGGAAGCCGCTTCTGGCAAATGATGTGAGCCAAGAACCTAGGTATCGCTTTGCTGAGGAACTTGCCGATACTCGATCCGAGCTTGCGGTTCCCATCAAGATGGGCACTCAAATCCTCGGTGTGTTGGACATCGAAAGCACTGAGCTTAATGCCTTCGATGAAACAGACCCGTTTGTAGCTGAGACATTGGCTGACCAGGTGGCCATTGCCATTCAGAATGCCAAGCTTTACGAACAAGCTCGGGAGTTGGCGACTGTGGAGGAGCGACAGCGCCTAGCTCGTGATCTGCACGATGCCGTGACGCAAACACTCTTTTCAGCCAGTCTGATCGCTGAGGCCGTGCCCCGCCTGTGGAAACGGGACCCTGCGGAGGTGCAGCGGCGTTTGGAGGAACTGCGGCAGCTCACGCGGGGCGCGCTAGCTGAGATGCGCACCTTGCTGCTGGAGCTACGCCCGGCAGCCTTGGAGGAGGCGATGCTGGGTGACTTGCTGCGCCAGTTGACTGAGGCCATCACTGGCCGGGCGCGGGTGCCCATTGTCTTAACAGTGGAGGAGGAACGCATGCTGCCGCCCGATGTGCAGGTCGCTCTCTACCGCATCGCTCAGGAGGCGTTGAACAACGTCGCCAAGCACGCTGGAGCTAGCCAGGCGACGGTGAATCTGCGCTGCCAACCGGAGCAGGTGGAGTTATTCATTCGTGACGACGGCCGCGGCTTCAACCCGGAGAGCGCCTTCCTGAAGCACCTGGGATTGGGCATTATGCGTGAGCGTGCTGAAGCCATTGGTGCCACTCTGAAGATCGAAAGCCAGGTCGGCCACGGTACACAGGTCTTGGTCACCTGGACAGACACGTCATGAAAGGAGCTGCCATGACCCAGCAAAATCCTATTCGAGTGATGATTGTTGATGACCACGCCGTGGTGCGCAGCGGGTTGGCCGCATTTCTACTGGCATTCGATGATCTGGATTTGGCCGGAGAAGCGAGTAGCGGTGAGGAGGCTGTTCGGGTGTGTGAACATCTTCAGCCAGACGTGGTGCTGATGGACCTAATGATGCCGGGTATGGATGGGATAGCCGCCACAAAGGTCATCCGGGAACGATGGCCACAGGTCCGCATTATCGCACTAACCAGCTTTAAGGAAAAGGAATTGGTGGAGCAGGCACTACAAGCCGGTGCTATCGGTTACCTGCTTAAGAATGTCTCTGCCGACGAACTGGGCGCTGCCATCCGGGGTGCCGCTGCTGGCCAGCCCAGCCTTTCTCTCGAGGCGGCCCAGGTGCTTGTTCAGGCCTTTACCCAGCCATCAGCCCAAAGCCATGATCTAACGGACCGTGAGCGGGATATACTGGCCTTGATGGTAGAAGGGTTGTCAAACGCCGAGATTTCTAAGCACCTGTTTGTCAGCAACTCAACCGTAAAATATCACGTAAGTAATATCCTCTCCAAGCTGCACGTCACCAGCCGTACCAAGGCAGTCGCACTGGCCATAAGAGATCACCTGGTCACTTGACTAGGAAAAGAACTGGCCAGTTGTCTGAAGTATAACCCTCCAGATGCGGGATGCACCTTGGGGGGTTGTGTTTTACACTGATTGACAAGGCTGGAAATGACCACCAGGGTGTTGAACGAAGAACCACAGGAGGAAAAACAATGAAAATGATACTAGTTCTTGGCATGTTGGTCTTGGCTATGACGGCAAGCCTTTGCTGGCTGTTGTGGACAATCTTCGATACACTGGTGGCCCTATGAAAGGCCAACAATAACCCAAAAAAAGGAGGATAACAATGACGACCAAGCTGTCAAATGAAACGAAAGGAGAAAAAACAGTGAAAAAGATGATGATTCCTGGCGTGCTGGTTTTAGCTTTAGTGGCAGCTCTCATCTCTTCCTGTGCTGCACCTGAACCTGAACTCATCCCACGCGAGGTCCTGTTCGGCAACCCCGACAAATCCTCAGTCCAGCTCAGTCCTGATGGAACCAAGATCAGCTACCGAGCCCCGGTGAACGACGTGATGAACGTCTGGGTGGGGCCGGCCGATGACCCCGCGGCAGCCGAGCCGGTCACAGACGATACCAACCGTGGCATCCGCATCTACTTCTGGGCCTATACCAACGAGCACATCCTCTATCTCCAGGATCAGGCTGGTGATGAGAACTGGCGGGTCTATAGCGTGAACCTGAACACCGGCGAGACAATAGACCTCACCCCTGTGGAGGATGTGCAGGCTCGAATCCAGGCGGTTAGCCCAAAGTTCCCCGACGAGTTGCTCGTCGCGCTCAATGACCGTGTTCCGCAACTTCATGACATTTACCGCGTCAATATTGATACTGGCGAGCGGACTCTGGTCCTGGAAAATGAGAGATTCTTGGGATTCGTTACCGACGACGATTTTAATGTGCGCTTTGCAATGCGACTCACGGCCGATGGCGGTAACCAGATACTCAAAGCGACCGGGGCGGGAGGCTGGGAACCGTTTATGGAGATCCCAATGGAGGACATACTCACCACCTCCCCCGTTTGGTTCGACAAGACAGGCAAGATTCTCTACATGATCGATAGCCGCGGCCGAGACACTTCAGCACTTTTCGCGCTGGACCTAGAGACCGACGAACAGACCTTGATTGCTGAGGACCCCAGGGCGGATCTTAGCGGCGTCATGGTTCATCCGACGGAGAAGAACGTTCAGGCCGTCGCCTTTACCTACGAGCGCAAGGACTGGCAAGTCCTCGACAAATCTATTGCTGAAGACCTGACCTACCTGCGCACGGTTGCCGACGGCGATGTCAAGGTTACGGATCGGACACTCGACGATAGATACTGGATGGTCGCCTACGTCATGGACAATGGCCCGGTGCGCTACTATCGCTACGACTGTGAGGCGCAAGAAGCGCAGTTCCTGTTCACCCATCGAGGGGAGCTAGAGGGTCTACCGCTGGCGAAGATGCATCCGGTGGTCATCGAATCGCGTGACGGGCTGGACCTGGTAAGCTACTACACGCTGCCGGTAGGGAGTGATAGCGATGGTGACGGCTATCCGGATGAGCCTCTGCCAATGGTACTGTATGTCCACGGCGGTCCGTGGTCTCGCGACGCATGGGGCTACAACCCCATCCATCAGTGGTTGGCCAACCGTGGCTATGCCGTGATGAGCGTCAACTTCCGTGGTTCCACCGGGTTCGGCAAGGCATTTATCAACGCTGGGAACTTAGAGTGGGGCAAGCAGATGCACGATGATCTCATCGACGGCGTCGATTGGGCCATCCAGAAAGGGATCGCTGACCCCGAGCAGGTGGCCATCATGGGTGGTAGCTACGGGGGATACGCCACACTGGTGGGCCTGACGTTCACCCCAGAGACATTTGCCTGCGGTGTAGACATCTGTGGGATATCGAACCTGGTTACATGGATGGAGACAATCCCGCCGTACTGGGAACCGCAGATCGAGCTGTTTGCCACGCGCATTGGCGACCACAGAACAGAAGAGGGCCGAGCGTTGCTGACAGAGCGCTCCCCGCTGACCTACGTGGATCGGATTCAGCGGCCCCTACTGATTGGCCAAGGCGCCAATGACCCACGTGTCCCGCAGGCCGAGGCCGACCAGATAGTCCAGGCGATGGAGGAGAAGGACATACCGGTGACGTATGTGCTGTACTCAGACGAGGGACACGGCTTCGCCAGGCCAGAGAATTCCCTGTCGTTCTTCGCTGCAACTGAAGCATTCCTCACCGAGTGTCTGGGCGGGCGGTATGAGCCTATCGGTGATGATTTCGAAGGTTCGAGCGTCACCGTTCCTGTCGGTGCCGAGGCGATACCTGGCTTGACAGAGGCTCTTTTGCAATAGCCAAGCAAGAGTTGGATTCCAATCTATCAACTTCGGGTTATGAGCCCGACCAGCTACCGCCTTCAACATATGGTCCCAGTTTGTGGTATGGCCTGTGATCGACTTCGCTCCCGGTTGTGCCCTCTTGCAGACGAGGGGCCCTTTCGGGCCTTCACCGCAGTCAAGTCTCTTCTTCTACCAGTTCTTTGTAGGTTGACATAAGCTGTTGGGTCAACGTCCCTGGTATACCTGGGCCAAGGGATTTATCGCCGAACCGGGTCAAGGGCATTATCTCGAGTATCGAGTTGGTCAAGAAGGCTTCTTCAGCTTCGGCCAGTTCGGCCAGCTCTATCTCCCTCTCAATGGACTCAAGTTTCATAGCTCGGGCTAGCTCTAAGACGGTCTCCCTGGTGATCCCCGGTAGGGCGCCGCTTTCTATGGGGGGCGTGAGCAGCAGTTTGCCCTTCACCAGGAAGATGTTGCTAGTGCTGCCTTCAGCCACTAGCCCTCGCTCGTTGAGCATGAGTGCTTCGTCAGCGCCCGCTGCCCGGGCTTCCTGCCTGGCCAAAACATTTTCCATATAGCAGGAAGACTTGAGTCTTGACAATGGCGACTGGCTGTTACGTCGCCAAGATGACACGATTATGCTGAACCCTCTCTTGTAGCTTTCAGGAGGCGAGGCCGCAAGTATCCGCGCAGCAATAAACACAGTGATATCGCTGCAGGTATCCGGGTTTGGGGTCATGTCACCTTCACCGGCCGAGATGGCAAGCCTGACACGGGCCTCAGCGAGCTTGTTGGCTTTCAGAACGTCAAAGCAGGCCTTCTGGAGGTCAAAGGAGCTCAGCTTGGCGGCTATACCCAAGGTCTCGGCTGACCGGTGAAGTCGGGCCAGATGGCGGTCAAGACGAAAGATAGAGCCGTTGTAAGCCCGCAGGGTCTCGAAAAGGCCGTAGCCGTAAAGGAAGCCGTGGTCAAACGGCGAGAGCCTGGCCCGGGAGCGGGGAATCAGGTCGCCGTTCAGGTAAATGATCTCTTCCAGCTTCCCCCTCCCCCTAGCCCCCTCCCGCCAGGGGAGGGGGAATGTATTGTGGTGCTCCAGTTGTAGACACTGTCTGGCTCAGGGGGCTTTGGTGCCACCTAGGCCGGGAAAAACGTAGGAAGTTACGCAACAGGTCGTAGCCTGCCTCAGTAAGAATAGATTCGGGGTGTATCTGGGTTCCCTCGACTACGTAGTCTTTATGCCGTACACCCATTATCTCTCCTTCCTCGGTCTGAGCAGTGACCTTAAGACACGAAGGAAAGCCTTCCCTCTTGATGGCCAAGGAATGATAGCGACCTGCTGGGAAAGGATTCTCTATACCCTGATAGATAGCTTTGCCATCGTGGTAGATGATAGATGTCTTGCCGTGGACTGGCACCGAGGCTCGCCCGACGACACCGCCATAAGCATGGCCAATGCACTGGTGGCCGAGGCAGACACCAAGAATAGGGATTCTGCCGCCGAAGTGGCGTATTACGTCGTTGGAAATGCCGGCCTCAAGAGGAGTACGCGGCCCTGGCGAAATGGCTATGTGGCTGGGAGCCAGCTCTTCGATTTCTGCTAAACTGATTTGGTCGTTACGATAGACCAGCGGCTCCCATCCCAGCTCACCCAGGCGTTGAGCCAGGTTATAGGCGAAGGAGTCGTAGTTGTCGATAACCAGTATCATTTCGCCTCCACGGCTACTATGGGTGCCAGACGAAGCGCTTGAATCAGAGCTTTGGCCTTGTCCAGAGTCTCTACGTACTCGGCCTCAGGGTCGGAATCATAGACGATGCCGCCGCCCACCTGGAAATAGGCTCTACCATTCTTGATTATCAAAGTGCGTATGACTATGTTGAGGTCAAGATTGGTTCCGAAGCTGAGGTAACCGATGCCACCGGTGTAAACACTCCTTCTTGTCGGCTCAACTTCATCGATAATCTCCATTGCCCGCACTTTGGGGGCGCCGGTAATAGAACCGCCGGGAAAAGTAGCCTTGAGCAGGTCGATGCGATTCTTGTTGGGCCACAGCTTGCCAACGACAGTAGAAGTCAGATGGAATACCGTGGGGAATGTCTCAAGGATAGCCAACTCCGGGACTCTCACTGTGCCGTATTGGCAGACCCTGCCCAGATCATTTCTCTCCAGGTCAACAATCATCACGTTCTCTGCGCGGTCTTTGATGCTGTGGGTCAGTTCTTGGGCCAGCATTGCGTCCTCAACG
>Ga0209986_10000686_pt1 | contig 33212 bp, 40 predicted proteins | sample BlataG_FD_183168 | JGI IMG/M metagenome (GOLD analysis project Ga0209986, IMG submission 183168) | Deep subsurface microbial communities from Black Sea to uncover new lineages of life (NeLLi) - Black_00105 metaG (SPAdes) (version 2) | ecosystem: Environmental > Aquatic > Marine > Oceanic >...
CTATCTAAGCTTACCTTTTCTATCTCAATAGTAATGCAAGGGTCCAATTTAAGCCAACGCCTGCTTTCAGCTCTCTCAGTGTTGTGGTTGTGACCATTTTCTTCGATCAGATACACAACTTGTTTTTCTCTCTATATAGCCCTTCAAGAGGAATGGGCAGTCTATTTTCTTGCTATCACGAGGTTTTGTCTCGGGTTTAGCGATAGAAGGCTTATCTTTTGGGCCTCTAGCACACCCAAGAGTAAATGCGATCAGTTTGCTCTTTGGTGGTAAATTCCATGAATTTGCATCAACCTCGTAGTCGTCTATGTTAAATGGTTCGCTAAGATCCATTTTGAGGCAACTTAAACAGGAAAATATTAATATGCTTGAAATAGACCTTCCTTTCAGATGGAATTGTGGTAGTATGGAGAGCAAGATTCGATATTTACTTCGCCAATGATATAACTGAGACACCCATGAAGCGAATAACGTGAAGGAATAGCATATCTAACCCACACTAACAACAACATTCATGAATCCTTCGCCGTCAGGGTGACTACCCTCATGCCTGCGCTCAGCTTCGTAGGTCGGGTGATGCTGCTCCTCTCTCATGAGAGCCACAAAGTAGAAAAAAGGCTTCGTTTTAGACCACAGATCTTTCAATTCTTTCGAATCTCTACTCATATCACCGTGAGCAGAAACAATACAGTAAAGTCTTCGAGTCAAAGTCAAAACCCAAGTGATTAATCTCATTCACCCGCGTTTGGAGAATAACTCTTCTAAGAAAGCAAATCATGGGAAATCTTATGTGCTACACTTGTGTGGGTAAGTAATATGAAAGAATCTAGAAGTGTTTTCATTATCGATCACTTCCAATTGCTGCACACTCTCATCGTCACCGCCCCTTCCCCCCGCTGACCACTCCCTCCATCTCCCCTCACCACCACCACTACGACACCACTATTACAGACCAATCCAGTGTCCAAGTTGTCGAACAATTCGGCAAATTCAGCCGTATTGCCTACCCAGGCTTCAACTGTGTCTGCTGCTGCATTGGAGAAGCCGTTGCTGGTGGCCTCTCTCTCCGTCTCCAACAGTTGGATGTCCGTTGTGAGACCAAGACCAAGGACAATGTCTTCGTTGAGGTCGTCGTCAGTGTTATGTACCAGTGCGTCAGGGAAAACCTGTATGATGCTTTCTACAAGCTCACTGACAGCCGTTCCCAGATCACTTCATACGTCTTTGACGAAGTGAGGTCCACCGTCCCTTCTATGGATCTGGACAATGTCTTCACCAGCAAGGAAGAGATTGCACGCGCTGTCAAAGAGGAGCTCACCAAGAGCATGAGTGGCTTTGGATTCGCCATCATCAACTGCCTGATCACCGACATCGAGCCAGCTCCCAAGGTGAAGGCAGCCATGAACGAGATCAATGCCGCCCAGCGTCTCCGTCTGGCTGCCTATGAGCAGAGCGAGGCAGAGAAGATCCGTGTGGTCAAAGCTGCTGAAGCTGATGCTGAAGCAAAGTACCTTGCTGGACAGGGTATTGCAAGGCAGCGTCAAGCTATTGTCGGTGGGTTGAGGGAGAGTGTGAGAGCTTTCCAGAGTGATGTGAGTGATGTCAACAGCAGAGATGTGATGGAGTTGCTGCTCATTACTCAGTATTTTGATACTTTGCAGACTTTGGGTGCTACTGGTAAGAATAGCACTGTGTTCTTGCCTCACAGTCCGGGAGCTGTGGGAGATATTGCTGGACAGATTCGTAATGGGTTTATGATGGGGATGGCTGGGGATGCTGCTAGCAGCAGACGTTGATTTTGGGATTATGATAGGGGATGAAGAGAGGGAAGGTGGGTTTGGTTTTGTTGGGTAGGTTTTGTGATGGTTTAGAAATGGATAAACTACTACTACTACTACTACTGCTGCTGCTGCAGTCTTTGATGCATGTACTTTACCTCTCTCTCTCTCTCTCTCTCTCTCTCTCTCTCTCTCTCTCTGGTACTTTCAAGAGATAATAATAATGGGAACTTTGGAGTAGTGTAGTTAGTTTGACTTTACTTACTTCTTCGTGTTGATATGACTGGCTTTTTTCTTGTTTCTCAACATTACAGTTGCAGCCACCATGTGTAATATATTGTCAAGAATTATAAAAATATTGGAAGAGACCAAGACAAGTCATTTCCTCGTGGGAACTCTTCTAATGCTGATGCGCTATCTTCTGATTGTGCACCAATACATTAATAAAACATCCAGCCAGTACTGTTCAAATTTAGACAAAACTAGAAAGGGGTGGGGTGGGGTGGGGGGGGCGTCCCGTCTTCTCCCCTAAATTATCATATATTTTGTTTGTCATCCTATGTACACCGTTACATTTGAAATTAGGTTTGTAGTTTCAAAGGCGATAATGCAGCCAGATATATGAAAGGTACTGAAAGCATAGCTTTCAACTAGGAGTCTGCCGGCTCAACCCGACCGCCCCAATTCCTAATATTCTCTCAGTTATGGCAAAGTATGAGTGCATTGTTTGCTGATGGAAATTCTGGTCAATCATGCCACCCAGCCCTATGTCACTCTTGTCCACCCCACAATCTTTCATAATCTTAAAAAAACCTTGTTCCCGCCACTAACTCCATCAGGACCTATGAAAGGCACACTTCCCAGATAAAACAGAGTCGTAATCATTTTGGATTCAGTTTCAACCGGTAGTCACCAAATAGGAATGGGCAAAGGGTGACACGGCTACCATCAAGCTAAGCTTAAACAGAATATCAATAAAAGTGAAGAGCTCCTCCCGATACCTTACCTTTATTTATGATTTTCCAAAGGTCCTTTGGAAACAAATATCGTATTTCTACCTGAAGTATGAGGGTGGTAGAGGTGATATGTCAATTGATTTTTACACAGAATAACTGACCTTCCAGCAAGCCGGCAAGAAAGAACTCAATTTCCCGAAATATTCTCCCCATGCATTCCCTCCTCTTCTTTTTCTTTTAAAAATCATTCAAATTAAAGGGATCTATTCTAGGATCATGCTCAGTAGCCAATTGCTTCCCCGTACACAAACACGAAGTACACATAACCTTGCCCGTCCCTGCACAATCAACACAACTCTCCCCTCCGGCCACCACCCCTACCCCAGCACAATTCCCACAAGGAAGATACCCCGTCCCTCCACAATATATACACCGCCGTTTCGCTTGCATTTTAGCGTTATTGGCTTCTACCACCAACAGACTGGTCAGCACACCAACTGCACCCCCACAAAACGAAGCCACTATGGGGTCCACTTGGGCCAACTGACGGGGCAGGTGCATGGCTGCGATGAAATCGTTGTAAGAAGTACCACCAATACCCAATCTGACTTCTAAAACCGGTGCTATAAGGCCTCCAAATAAGACAATTGCAGCTACAGCAGCAAGGTAGAAATTGATGTACAACTGGATGGTCTGTTCGTTGATGGGAGGGAAGAAGGGAATGGTGGAGGGGTAGGTCTCATTATAATTTTCATCAGCTCCACTTTCATTTGGAATGGTGTATGAAGGGCCTCCCTTGAGTCGCTGTTGAATACGGAGGCGTCTAACTTCTTCCAAGAGTAGGAAGATGCGGTTTCGTCTGGCCTGGATGTTTTGACTGATTTCCTCCAATTGCATGCTGGCAAAGTTTTTGACAGAGTCTCTGCTTTCTATGATGCAAAAGTTCTCTGGAAGAGCAGAGGTGTCCATTTCCATGGAAGAAGTGGATGCAACTTGGTTGGTTGATTGTTGTTGTTGAGAGTCACTGCTGCTTGCTTTGGGAATGGTGGTAGTGGTGTTTTTTCTCAATGGATCCCAGAGACGGCGACTCGGTGACGACGGTGGCATCTTGTTCCTGACGAATTGGCTTTGAAGCCTTAGGATTGGCTGGCTAGGAGTCCATGGGGACATCTTCTTTAACTTGAATGCTTTCATGATTGAATGCACGAATATAATGCGGTAGCAAAGCTTGGAATTGCTCTCTGATTGTTTCAAGAAAATGAATCTCTTTCGGCACCACTATTTAAGCGTTATCCAATGCCCTCAACAAATCGAAACTTATTGCTTCTTCTAAACAATATACAATTCTTTTGTTACAGTCGTCACAACATCGAGCACCGATACAAGAGAGCCAGAAAGAGTGAGAGACGACACCCATCCTCTCTCTTCCTTCTCTCACCCCACCGCCTCTCCCTTAATAATCCTCATCAAACGTCTTCCCACCACCATTCCCATTATTCTGCAACACAGCCTGATTCTGATACATCTCAGCCACCTGTTCAGCAGATGTCGCATCCTCTGGCGCTTTATCATCCCTCACCCGCATCAACCTAGGGAACCTAATACTAATCCCCTTCACATCATCAACCCGGCCATTAGCAGCCTTATGAGCGGGGGAAATACTCAAATCAGCAGCCTTCACCTCCCACACTGCAGCTGGGGAGAACCAAATATCTGGGATGAGATTGGGGTTGTCAGAGTAGCGGTAGTAGGAGCGAGGGTGATTAATAGCATGGTTAGTCATCAATTCCGCCAGCTGTTTCAGTTGCTCTTCTGAGAATCCAGTTCCAATCTTGCATATCGTTTGATATTCTTCATTTTCTGGGTCGTATACAGCCAGGAGGTAGGAGCCATACACTCCTGTACGTTTACCTTTACCAAACCAAGCTCCAATGGGCACCAGGTCAAATGTGTCACCCACTCCATCGAGGTAGTCTTTTTTCAGTTTCAACCAATGAGAAGATCTCTTGGAGGGTTCATATGAATCTGCCATAGTCTTCACAATCAGTCCTTCTGTACCGGCTTCCACTGAATCGTCCAAGAATTTAGTCAGCTCCTCAACATCATTACTGGTCTTGGCCACTGCAAACTCCATTTGCCCTGGGATTTCAGTGAGAGCGGCTTTGAGAGCTTCACGGCGTACAGTCAGCGGTTCTCTCAATAGCACCTTTCCATCCATGTACAAGCAATCAAATGCAAAGATGCACACTTGTACTTTGATATTATCCACAGTAACATCCTTTCTGGCTCTGGTAGAAAGCACTTGAAAGGGCAAGATTCTCCCCGTTTCTCTGTCATATGCCACAGCTTCTGCATCAAGCACCACGCTCTTCACTCCTGGTTTCAGCACCTTGGGAAGGAGAGCCGCAATGTCGGGATATTTGCCAGTGTTGTCTTCACTATTTCTACTGTAAATCTTGACAGTACCATCTTCACACACATGGATTTGAGCTCTTTCCCCATCGTACTTGTACTCGCAGGTGAACTCTTGATTGGAGAACTTGTCAAGGACTTCACTGACACCATTGGTTGGCTTGGCGAGCATGGGCTTGATGGGAACTCCTGGCTTGAAGTGAACCTTCAGTGGGAGGTCTGCTACAGGGGCAGAGAGAGCTGCAGAGATGAGTTCGTCGTAGGAAGGACATTCCGAATAAACTGCTTTAACAATACGGGCTCCTTCCTCTAATGCACCTGCCATGGCCTCTCCGCTCCCCGACAGCTTCTCCTTTTGGAGCAATAAAGCATGTGCAAGAGCTACCAGCACTGTCTGTTCAGCAAGACCAATGCGAAGCTTCCCTTGCAAAGCACGCATGACATAACCAGCTTCATTCTGTCCCGCAGCTACCAACAGTTTGATGATCAGCTTTTGCTTCTTATCTTGAGAGGACTTCCCTTCAGTTGAGGCAATGTCTTTAAAAGCTTGAAACACTCCAGGGATGGTCAATGGAGCTGGCTGGAACATGGTCTTTTGCGTAGCTCTACTAGCAGCAGCCACCACTCCAAGGTCTCCTTCCTCATCATATTCTTTTTTAATAGCAGACTCCTTCCTTCCAGTGGCCTGTGCCAGGGCTTTGATGAGTGTAGAGTCTCCAATACCTAGCTCCAGTCCACTGTGAGCGGGGGCCACTCTGTTGGTGCACAGGTAGACCATGGGGACGAGGTCGTTGGGAGAGGTGGCTATGACGGTGCGGAAAGCATTGATCAGCAGGTTGGTGATGACGAGGCGCTTGCTTTCTTCAGCGATGGCTTCGAAGGTGTCGGCAAGGAAGCCAAAGGGGACGGGCTTGCCTTCTGGCCAGGTGGCCAGCTGGGACAGGACAAAGTTGCCATGTTCAGCTGCGGCTTTGATGGCGCCTGTTCCTACTCCTTCTACTTTAGATTTGCCTAGAGGACTCTTGGAGGCTTTCTTCTTGTTTTTGGCTGTAGGATCTGCCTCTTCTGCTGCCCCTGTTGCTATGCCTGCCGTTTTCTTCTTCTTTCGCACTACTTCTTCTTCTTCGTCGTCGTTGATGAAATCGCTCTCACTCTCGGAAGATTCAGAAGACTCTAGCGCATACTCCTTCTCTTCAGCTATCTCTTGATCTTCTTCCTGGATGGCTACTGCTGCTGCCTCCTTGACAGCCTTGGCCTCCTCTGTAAGAGGAGGAGGAGGAGAGCCATTAGCAACAGCACCACCGTCTTGTATTGCCGTTGTTGTTGCTACTTCACCTGCCTTGCGAAGACGTTTCCTTGGTTTCTTACCATCAACAGCTTCTGTTTTATTTGGAATTGGCGATGTGGATTTGTCTTCTTGCTGTTGTTCTTGCTGCTCCAGCTGCTGCTGTGCATCCTCTCTCTTTTTCTTCTCCTCAGAAGAGGGAGACGGGTTGTTGGCTGTAGCGGGGTGAGCCTTCTTGCCTTCTGGAGACGCCTTGGTACAAATAGGCTTAGGTTTGCCTCCAAAGAAGACTGCAATATCTGTCTGCTTATTCTTCATGGTGATACCAGAGAAATGCCAGGGACTGAGAGGGGGACGAGAAGCTAATGCTCGGTTGTTGGTGTTGGAGAGGGAAGCGGTGATGGCAGAGCTTGAAAGAGACCCAAAGCTTTTTGGATTAGACTTGGCGACTTGCTGCTTAAAATGCAGCTTTGGATGGTACGCCAGCAGCGTAATAATTCTCTTCACCCTTTGTTTTTGTTTTAGGAAGGCAAGCAAAATCCTGATCAACACTCGTGTGGCTCAGAGGAGGACGGAGGAATCCTCTACAAGCCTTAATATGGATGTATTCTTGTTCTAGGTTTTATATAACTCATAATTTAAAGCGTCCATGGGAACCAGGCCCATTTTAATGTCAAACCAGTTCAAACCTCCACCCCTCTCTCTTCTGACCCACCTCACTCGTTGAGATCTCACGACTGGAGTTCTACCTGACTTAATGTGCTCCAAGCGAGTCGGCACATGAATCACCTCCTGTGCTTTATTACAACAAGACTATCCACCTGATAATGCTCCTCAACTTTCCGGACTTGCACTGCTACCAAAGAGACTTCAATAGAGAGCTGCTTGAGTGTGGAGAGGTGTGTGGATGCATTTCCTGGTGGAGTGTGTGGAGCGTCATGATTTGTATGTAAGCCCAGCTCCTCTCCCTGGATGTTTTAAAACAACCAAATAGTAGATACATCTCGTATTGCCATTCTGAAATCGCCATAACTTGAAATTAAACGTCGTCGCGAAGGGAGAGAGAATCGAGTATGCAATCCGTCCACACATATAAAGCCTTCCAGTTTGGAGCCCAAGCTCGTCCCTTCCAGCTAGCACTCGTCAACGCACATACAACCAAAGGATTTAATGTCAAAAACCCATACCCACGAACTCAATCTATAACCTGCAAGGCCACAATCCCATCTGTCGACGCCAAGCAAAAACCCACAACACAACAACAACAATGGCACCCTGCCTCCTTGGCTTTGAATGGCCTCCCTGGTGCCAGCAGTCTCCTCTTCTTTAGTCTCAGCACTGCTGGACTTTTAGGCTCTGGATTTGACATATCTGGACCTACCTCCTCCCTTGCTGCACTAGCCGTCCTCGGCCTCACCGTCGGCATCCACGAATGTGGCCATTTCACCGCTGCCAGGGCTCAAGGCATCCATGTCACCAAATTCGCCATTGGCTTTGGCCCCAACATCTTCTCATTTGAAAGAGAAGGAGTGGAATATTGCTTGAAACTTCTCCCTCTTGGTGGCTTTGTAGCTTTCCCTGACGATGATCCAGACTCTCCTTACGATGAGGATGACCCTGACCTGCTGACCAACCGACCCATAAAAGATAGAATTTTAGTAGTAACAGCTGGTGTTATAGCCAATATGATCCTAGCCTACACAATATGTGTTACACAAGCAGCCACAGTGGGCATTCCTAGTGCAATCTACGCTCCAGGAGTAAAACTAGGGGAAATTCCAGCCGGTACCATAGCGGATAAAGCGGGACTCCGGGCTGGTGATATCATCCTACGCATTGGAGACGTCACCCTGCCCCCATCTTCAACCTCCGTGGACTCCTTTGTGAGTATAGTGAGGGACAATCCCGGAAAGGAACTGAAATTGGATGTTTTGAGAGGAGGAAAGACGCTGCCCACATTATCAGTGGTGCCAGTGGGCAGAGCAGATAATGGAGGTGGTAGAATCGGTGTCTCGCTGCAAGCTAATGCTGAATATAATAGAGTGAGAGCCACTAACCCTGTTCAAGCTGTTACACTAGGCACAAAACAATGTGGAGAAATGGTGGGCAGAATTGTCAACGGATTAGTACAACTGGTCTCTAATTTCAAGCAATCTGCATCACAACTCTCAGGACCAGTGAAAATCATTGCAGTAGGTGCAGAAGTAGCTAGAACTGATGCGTCTGGCCTATTTCAGTTTGCTGCATTGATTAACATCAACCTGGCGGTGGTGAACATTCTTCCTCTTCCTGCATTGGATGGTGGGTACCTGGTGTTTTTGATACTGGAGGCAATTAGAGGCGGAAAGAAGGTGGATGAGGTGGTGCAGAAGAGTATCATGGCCTCTGGGTTGTTGTTGTTGATGACTACAGGGGTGGCTTTGATAGCTAAAGATGTTACTTCCATGACTCTAGGGAGACTGTAGTCATGTCTATGTATAGAAAGAGCATGATTGACCGTGTAAATTCTTGTTGTACATGTGTTAAAAATGGTTTGTTGCCTCCTATCTCCCTCTCTCTGTAACAAGGAAAGGTTTAAAAATAAATTGATTCACATCCATAGTGTTTTTGGTTCTTTCTCTTTTGGAGCTTGATTAATAAAAGATCTCTCAAGGTAGCTAAACCAAAAGAAGAGCATTGTTTTATCTATCGATTAATAAAATCCAAAAGCAAACTCACCCAAAGTCAGAAAGGCTTTCTCTCCCCCCCCCCCCCCCGCATTTTCCAACAAACGCAATATGTGTGCATTAACCATTAATATCTGTAGTGAGCTGGCTTGTATGGGCCTTCAATTGGCACATTAATGTAGGCAGCCTGGTCAACAGACAGCTTGGTCAGCTTGGCACCCAGCTTTGGCAAGTGCAGAGCAGCCACCTTCTCATCCAAATGCTTTGGCAACACATACACCTTCTTCTCATACTTTCCAGTCTTGCGCTCGTTCCACAATTCCAGCTGAGCAATCACCTGGTTGGTGAAAGAGCAGGACATGACAAAGGAAGGATGGCCAGTGGCGCATCCCAAATTGAGCAGACGGCCTTCAGCCAGGATGATCACTCCGTGGCCATCTGGGAAGATGAAACGGTCAACCTGTGGCTTGATGTTTTGGCGCTTGATTCCTGGGAAAGTCATGATACCTGCCATGTCGATTTCATTGTCAAAGTGGCCAATGTTGCCCACAATGGCGTTATTCTTCATCTTTTCCATATCAGCAGCCATAATGATGTCCTTGTTACCGGTGGTGGTGATGAAAATATCAACATAACTGATGCAGTCCTCCATTGGCTTGACTTCATAACCCTCCATAGTAGCTTGGAGAGCACAGATTGGATCAATCTCTGACACAATCACACGGGCACCACCAGCCTTTAAGGCTGATGCACATCCCTTGCCGACATCACCATAACCGGCAACAAAGGCGCACTTTCCTGCAATCATAACGTCCGTTGCACGCATTATTCCATCTGGGAGAGAGTGACGGCAACCATAAACATTGTCAAATTTGGACTTGGTGACAGAGTCGTTGACATTGATGGCTGGGAAGAACAAGTCTCCAGTGGCCATCATTTCATACAGGCGCTTGACCCCGGTAGTGGTCTCTTCAGACACTCCCACCATCTTTTCGGCCATCTTTGACCATTTGCGTGGGTTGGATGCAAGACCGTCACGGATGATACGAAGCACAATCTGGAACTCAGGATTGTCGGTGGAGGCTGGGTCTGGGAGCTTGCCTGACTTGGCAAATTCCTCCTCTGCCTTGGCACCTTCGTGAATGAGGAGGGTGGCGTCACCACCGTCATCGACAAGGAGATCTGCTCCGTCAGAATCTGGCCAGGTCAAGGCCTGCTCAGTGCACCACCAGTACTCTTCCAGGGTCTCGCCCTTCCAGGCAAAGACAGCAGCAGAGTCACGGGCACATGCAGCAGCAGCATGGTCCTGGGTGGAGAAGATGTTGCAAGAGCACCATCTGACTTCGGCACCGAGAGCGGTGAGGGTCTCAATGAGGACTGCAGTTTGGATGGTCATGTGGAGGGATCCGGCAATTTTGGCACCCTTGAATGGCTGGGACCCACCAAATTCGGTACGGCAAGCCATGAGACCAGGCATTTCTGCTTCGGCAAGCTCAATCTCCAAGCGACCGAAGTCGGCTTGGGTCATGTCCTTGACCTTGAACTGCAAGGAGATTAACGGAAGGAGAGGCGGGAATGGGAAGTTAGAAAAAGAGTTGTGGTAAAAGTGGTATTGATTATTGCATAATGAATGGTGAAATGGTGTATCACGCTTGCTTATGCAACTGATGGATGATTGAGGGAATGAACAGTGCGATTAAAGCACTGGCCGTCAGCAATCTATGCACCAGCTTTTGCTTACCTGACGGCCACTGGCGGTCTTCTCAACAATTGGCTGTGTCATTTCACCTGTGGATGGATGTAGAATGCAATATCGTTAATTTTAATGTTCAAAGGCAGCTCTAACAAAAGGATCTGAAATTGAATTTAATCTGGAAGTTTGCATCCAATTTGGGAATAAGTGTCAGACAACGAGTCCCCTACCTTGCTTTACGATTTATACCTTGTCAAATGATTTGATGTAAAAGGAACAGGTGATGCACTACGTCAAGAATTAAGTAGCCTGAGAGATGTGGAGGCGGTTACGGCTGCTCATGAGACTGATCAGGGCTGCTCTTTTTTCTTTTCCATTTTTGACCGGCTAGAGTCTACATTTTACTGATTTAATTTCCCATCTGAACGTTTGCATGGTTTTTCACATGCAAATATATCAATATAGCCTCCCTGCACGGCCCGTATCAGCTGCAGTTTACCGGTGATCACTGTTTGACAAGATATGAGATTGAGGTTAGCTGTGGATATCACAGCTTGGGACCCCCAGAAAGAAGAAATAGACTTCCTCCTATCTCTCTTCACTCAAGAAGACTCCGATCATTGCCGCAAATACCACTTTTTTGACGACCGAAAGAGAGCAATCGTCAGCCGGCTTTTGCAGCGACACGGAGCAGCTGTTGCTCTCGGCATTCCTCACCAACACGTTACCATTAAACGAACCAAGGGTAGAAAGCCATACATTACAAACAGTATACAGAAGCCTCAGGCACCTAATTACAATTACAGCATCTCACATGAGGTCAGTAATAGTACTATTAGCTCTGTGTGTGTGTGTGTGTGAGAGAGAGAGAGAGAGAGAGATGCAGAACAAAACCATCAATCTTACTTCTTCCTCCTTTTTTCAACAATAAACATATAATACAGGGAGATTACGTAGTACTAGCATCTGAACCATTATGCATCTGTGGATGTGACGTAGCTGCCCCTCAGCAAGTCAGACGAGGAAAGGACCAAAACTTAGCAGACATTTTCAAGTCTTTTGAAAAGCAATTCTCCCCCAAGGAGTGGGCAGCCATCAAAGCCCACTCACCAGATGAGGCTGCCATGGAGAGAGCTTTCAGGCAGCACTGGAGCTTGAAAGAGGCTTATGTCAAGGCAACTGGACTAGGCTTGGCATTAGATCTAGGAAGCATTGCATTTACCATAACTGTAGATGGTAATAATAATAACAATACGAATGCTGCTACAGTAGAGTATGGAGGGAAGCAGCAGACTGATTGGGCTTTTCATCTACATGAACTAGGTCGGGGACATTGGGTATCAGTAGCAAGAGCGCCTTTGAGTGTTGTAGTGGATGCCTGGGGGGTAAGTTTTTTTGTTTTTGTAGGGAATGATAATGATATTGGTGTAGAGAGAGAAAGTGAGAGAAGAATGACTGACACACACCGATTCCTCCTTGTTGCAGGGATTTAAAGATACATTTCAAAAGCTGGATTTCAGTGTAGAGGAGTTTGATGAAGTATTAAAGAGCCCTGAGCCTCCATTTACTCTGCTGGCAGTATCTGATTTGTTAGAAAAGGAGGTATTAGATAAGTATGAGGCAGCTGGTGGTGAGGTGGTGTTTTAGAGAGACAGAGGGGAAGATGATGAGAGGTGGCAGCAGGGGAGTTTTAAATACGCGTTTAGGTAGTTGAGCGGGAACAAAGTGGTGTAAAATTAAATCAACTGAGATAATTGCAGAGCTGGTGACCAATCTATCAATATGAGACTGCTATTATGTTGCCTTTTAATTTTAGCGAGTAGTTTAGTTAGCATTACAATTGCAAAAGAAGTTGAGGCGACTCCAGAGAATTGCCGCGATTACTGGAAGATAGGAAACTGGGGAGACGCTTATTATGGTCCCATCATATTGTGCAAGGGAGGATTTGTCGACTTTCAGTGGCGTGGTGGTCCCCATGGCGTCTTTCAAATCCCTGAACTCGTCTGTCCCACAGACTTTCAGGGACAGAAGACTGATGACTACCAATTCCTTGCTCCTGCCTCATTTGGAGGGTCCTATAGGTGGACTTTGCCCAATGCAACTGGTGAATATATAGTTACATCGCCACAGGGCCTAGATTGTGCTAATGGTACGTCTCCCACTCTTTTGAAGTTGGGGCATCTTCAGAAAGAGAGATGAGCTATGCACACTCATGTTCTTTCTCCCTCCAACTCCTTACAACCCATTTTAAATCAACACTAATTATCCTAATAATTATACAGGTGCATTTGCTAGAATAGTAGTTGTAGATAATGGAGCAGCTCAAACATCATTCTTGGCAGCAACTGCTGGATTTTTAGTAGCTCTGCTGATCATGCTGTGGTTATAAAAGTTAGACTAGCCAGCCCACCACCATCAATATAGAGAGTTATAGAAATTTGATTGTGTTCATAGATATATGGAGTTCAAAATACTCTTCTTGTTGGAAAACTACAGCTGGTCGATGCTGCCACCAGTAGACGGAGCGTTGCCGGTGCTGTTTTCATTGAAAGGTTTTACTTCACTACACCAATCAGATCAATTCTTTGTAATCGAACACGTAATTGGAGGAAAACACGCCATGTATAATGTCGAAACCCTCTAGAAATCCAGCAATGGTTTTTAGATCAGTAGCAAAGCGCCTCTTCACAGCAACCCCAACCTATATCTCACTCTATAAAGCCCTGTACTCCCCATATCATCACATACGAAACCGAGACTTCGCAATAAAAGCCTTCAAATCAAAGCCACATTACGACAAAGTCCAACGTCGCCCATCCCCACCAACTCGCCGCCCCGACCCACACACTCAGGAGGACCTAGACAGAGAACCCACTGTAGACGAAATAGCCAAAGCCAAAAACTCTGCTCTTTGGTACATATCCCGCAGTCTATACTCGAGAAAAGAACTAGAAACCAAACTCCTAGACAAAGGAGTTCATCTCCCCAAATCAATCACCGCAGCACTCGACCGTCTCAAAGACATTGGCCTCCACAGCGACAACGAATTTGCGCACACATATGCCAGGTCCAAGTTTAGACAATCCAAATGGGCTGCTCCTAGAATTAAGACAGAACTCAAACGTAAAGGAATTGATCCTGATATTACAGAAGAGGCAGTACAATCTGTGTTTGGGGAAGATGGGCTGAGTATGAGACAACATTTTGAACGCCTGGAAGAAGATGAACATCCACCTCTTCCTGATGATGATAATAATAAGGAGCAGTCTGCACTACAATCATCATCATCACCAGCAACTACTAATAATGATTATAATAATAATGATAATAGTGCTCCAATAGGGGGCTATCCGGAAGCAGCATTGTTGGAAGATGCAAGAAGGAGATGGGATGGAGTGTTGAGGGGGCTGCCCATAGAGGCCAAGAGAAGGAGGTTGATAGGCTACCTTCAGAGACGGGGGCACAAGTGGGAGGATGTATCTAGAATATTAAAGTTTTTACAAAATAATGTACAAGATGAGGAATGAATAAACCGGTGGAAAGGAGAATAGGGGTGGTAAGAATTTGAGGGGGAAGAAGGTAAATAACCCTCTTTTTTGTGTGCAGTTTCACCTTGCCTACCAGGAGACTTATATTTGGGCTATTTCTTATTTTTGGACCGTAAGTCTTAAAAGCTTTGAAATTCCTAGTACTACATATACATAAATTTAGTTAAAGCATTACTGGTGTTAAATACTGTAAACTACTAACTACTAAAAGAAAGGAGCAAGAAGAAGAGGCAGGAAGAGGCGGCAGAGAAGTAGACCGCTCATGGTGAGACTGAGTAAGAGAGCCAGGGGGGGGTAGAGGGTTTGAGGAGCCAGTGAGACACCACTAATACCACACGAGGAGGACACCCTGGAGGAGAGATGTGTCTTAAGTTATGTTAGAGTATTTTTTGTGAGAGTGTGTGTAACAGTGTGTTAGTATACAAAAACAGTTTCTAATGTCTAAACTTGGCAACAGGGTTATCGTTGCTCTCTGCCTCCTTCTTCATGTACTCCAAAATAGACTTCTTAGTGTCTCTAGTTTCATAATCGTCATGAGAGGCTTTATACTTGGCACGGAGCTTTTCTATTTCTTGATCTGAGGGGGAGAGGGCCATGATGAGGGCAGAGCCAGCTACAACCCAACTAGCTGCGTAGGAACATTTGAAGAGGAGGGTGGAACGTTGTCGGAAAAAATAGGTTGTAGCAGCAATGCAGCTGCCTCCTGCAACGAGTGCTACGGCTTCTAGCTTGCCTAGAGGCATGTGGAGGATGCCTGGTTTGTTGGGGGAGTAAGGGTAGGAGCTGTCTCGAATAATAAAGGAGCGTGGATTATTTTAATCTACTAGCTGATCGGATATCGTGTCTTCTAAGACCGTTTCGTGCATTTGGATGGATTTAACGATAAATAAACTCCTGAATATTGTTGTAACATTGCTAAATGTCTGAAGAATGTCTACCACACCTAGCTTTTAAAGCTCAAAGGCATCTCGCTCGGAGGTGTGCATGGTCTATTTTCCTATTAAAACCCGAAGCAGACTGCAACTCAGCATATATTGCATTCTTAACCATCCAAGTTCGAGCTGTATCAACATACATCCTAAGTATCTCAACGCCAACATGCTCCTCATGCATCTATATAAATCGCAAGAATCAAAATGAAGAAGCCTGTGAATAATAAAAAAATCAGCCGATCCGCACTTATCAAGAAGAGCATCGATGCTATAGAGAAAATCATCCAAGAACAAGCTCCAAAGCATGGTACCAATCTTCTCTCAATCCCCGCCGCCTCTTCAGCAGAACCACAACCAACCTTTGCCACCGCTCGCAAATTCGACGACCTTCCCCTCTCTCAAGCCACCAAGGACAGCCTCCGCGATGCCAAGTACATCACCATGACTGCCATACAAAGAGCAGCCATTCCACACGCTCTCTGCTCCCGAGACATCCTCGGTGCTGCTAAGACTGGCTCCGGCAAGACCTTGGCCTTCCTCATTCCCCTGGTTGAACGACTGTACAGGCTCCAATGGAGCAAGCTAGATGGCCTTGGAGCTCTCATCATCTCACCTACCAGAGAACTAGCTCTACAAATATTTGAAGAACTTAGAAAAGTAGGCAAAAAGCACGATTTATCAGCTGGCCTACTTATTGGTGGAAAGAACGTGGAGGAGGAAAAGGATCGAGTGAATGGCATGAACATACTGGTATGTACACCTGGCAGATTGTTACAGCACATGGATGAGACACCTGGCTTTGATGCCATGCAACTGCAAGTCTTGGTTCTTGATGAAGCTGATAGAATTCTAGACATGGGTTTTTCAGCCACATTAAACGCCATCGTTGCCAATTTACCTACTGAGCGACAGACCATGTTATTTTCCGCCACACAGACCAAGACTGTATCAGATCTAGCAAGATTAAGTCTAAAAGAACCAGAATATGTGTCTGTTCATCAAGATGCAGAAGCCCCAACTCCAGTCAAACTCGAACAGGCGTATATGGTGTGTGAATTACAAGAGAAGATGGATATATTATGGAGCTTTATAAAGGCACATTTGAAATGCAAGGTAATCATCTTCCTCTCGACATGCAAACAAGTACGATTTGCCTTTGAGTTGTTTAGAAGGCTCAGGCCTGGTATTCCCCTGAGAGCTCTGCATGGGAAAATGAATCAATACAAAAGAATGGGAGCTTTCTATGAGTTTTGTGAAGCTAAATCCATGGTACTCTTTGCCACAGATATTGCCGCCAGAGGATTAGACTTCCCTACAGTAGACTGGGTGGTACAAGCAGACTGCCCAGAGAACATTCAGTCATACATACACAGAGTAGGGAGAACAGCTCGGTATGTCTCTGGTGGGAGGGGGCTGCTGTTGCTTCTTCCCAGTGAAAAGGATGGGATGCTGGCCCAATTAGAAGCCACACATATTCCAGTAAAGCAGCTGAAACACAATCCAGACAAAATACAACCAATAACACCTGCCTTGCAGGCTCTCCTGTCGAAAGATCAGCAATTGAAGGAAATAGCACAGAGGTCGGTGGTGTCATATTTGCGTTCAGTTTTTTTACAGCCTAACAGGCAAGTGTTTGATGTGACCAAGTTGCCAGCTGATGAATATGCTTTTTCATTGGGATTGCCTAGTGTTCCTAAACTCAGGTTTTTAAAGAAGAGAGCTGGAAATAAGGATGAGAAGAAGAAGAAGAAGATTGATAGTAATGATAATGCTGCAGGCAAGAATGAAGAAGAAGAAGAAGAAGACGATGGTTCAGCTTCTTCCTCTTCAGATGACGATGAAGAAGAAGCAGATCAAGAGACAGGAGATGTTAATGGACATCAAACATCATCAGACAACGATGTTGATGATTTATTGGTAGTTAAGAATCATAATGTATTTAACATTGCTGATGAAGCTGCTGCTGCTGCTGCTGCCATCAAACAACAACCACAAGATGATGTGTACATTCCAACCGGCAGTGCCAAGAAGAAAAAGGTTAAGATCAATCCAACCAAGCTAGCAACCACCAGAGTTGTATTTGATGAAGAAGGTCAAGCCACAGATCCTTTGGCTTTGCTAGCTGGTGGTGGTGGTTCACATTATTATACAAACCAAGGAGGAGGAGGAGGAGGAGGAGGAGAAGAAGAAGAAGGATTAGATGTAGGTGTGTATACAACTGCAGCAGAAAGAGCAGCAGCTGCCAGGAAGGTAATGGTAGAAAGAGATGTCACCGATAAAGATGAAATGAGAGCTTTACGTAAAGCAAAGAGAGATGATAAGAGAGCCAAGAGGCTAGCAAGAGAGCGCGATGATGATGCTGATGATATGCAGTCTAGTGGACGTGTGGCTGTCTTGGCATCAAGAGATGGTGATGATGGTGATGGTGATGGTATGGAGGAAGGAGGAGGAGGATACAGTAGCAGCCGTGGAGAAGAAGATGATGCTAATGATGATAAAGTGGAAGCTGCACACATGGATATGAGAAGATTACCTGATCCACCGGCAAAAAAGAAGGCCAAGCGTGTCAACCCCAGTACAATGTCTCTTCAGGAACAAGAAGATCTGGCCTTGCAATTACTGCAAAATGGATCATAATTTTAGTAACACACGTTCATTCTTATCACTCTTTGTTTTACACAATCATGTCTAATATACACATTTTAAATTACCTTTCCCTCAGTAGAGTAACACACTGTATATTCCTCCACCACTGGACTATATTTCCCCCTTCTGATGAGCTGCCTGGCCTTCACCACTGCATCCTCATTATCAGCTCTATCCTTCACCTCCTGGTCATGTCTCACTTTTCTAGCATACGATGACGTGTCAAATGCAGGGGGAGGCACCCTGACTGTAAGACCCTGGGGGTGCATCAACCAAGAGTCGCCCAGCTCGGAGGAGGCCCAGGTGAGTTGGAGGGACCTGGTGAAGGGGTAGCCGGTCATGGTTTCGTCAAAGAAGGGGGCGTTGGTTGTTACCATGATGACGGCTGGTTCTGATCCTTCTTTGTATTTGATGTTGTATTCCTGTTTAATTTTTTTTATTGTTTTTAAGTTAGTAGCGGTGGTGGTGGAAAGGGAGAGAGGAGAAGGAGAGTGGTCAGTATCGGATAAGAACAAACAGGAAAAGCAACGATAAGGTGATGGTCTTCTTCTTCTACTACTACTACTACTAGTAGTAGTACTAGTACTACTACTTCTTCTAAATATCTACATATACCTAACAACCAACGTACCTTGCTAGAATCTCTCCATTCAGCAAGACTGTAACTCCACCCACCATATTGCTCCAACTTCCCTGTCTTTAAATAACTCAAAGCCACCTCCTTCCCCTGCCTCCCTACCTCTGCAGCCACTCTCTGCCCATCTTCTCCACCTTCTGCTGGCACAAACCCAGGCACTGCCATGGCTGCATTCTTCCTACTAAGTTTCTCCACTATCGTATCTACATATTTCTGATTTCTAAATGCCTCTGCAATAGCAGTAGACGCCAGTGAGTCGCCATTGGCCAACATGACCAGCGGTGTTTCTACCATCATCAGGGCTTTATTCCTTGCTGCGTTTACTGGTAGAGCTGCTGCGTCTCTGTAATTGCATCTCTCTCCTGCAAGAATGACTAGGTCTAGTGCACACGACAAGTAGCCTGCATTTTCAAGCTCATTGTGTAGTTGGAACAAGTTGGCTACTGCTGTGTCTATTGATGTTTTATTGAGAGGAGTGTGGAAATGTGAAGCTACTCTGCCCATTACTAGAGGTATAAATACTGCTGCTGCTACTCTCTGTCCTGGCCACAGTGCGCACTGGGCTCGGAGGACGTCCCTTCTCTCCAGTGGTAGTTGGGTGGCCAATGTGAGTGTAGCAGAGCTGAGCGTTGCCTTTTTCTGACTTTTAACTTGAGCTACTCTATATACCTCTGGTAGAGGATTGTCAAATTCTTGATGGCACGTTCTTAGTATGCCTCCAGCTACTTCTTCTGGGTTTTTAGGTCTGAAACGATGCATGTCATGTAGGGAAGATTTCGTGTTGGTGATGGCTGTGTTGAATTGGTTGCCTTCATTGCTGCACCTCCAGTAGTAGAGGGAGCTGCCGAGGCCTGTTCTATCTGGTTGTGTTGCTATGACTTTTTGTGCTAGGGGGTTGGTTTTGATATCCATAGTGAGTGCTGCTAATCCTGCATTGTTTATATCTGATGGTTGCTGTGGGGCTCTGAGGTTTTCATCTGTTGGAGTAAACGATGTGGAGGTGGAGGTGGCTACATGAACGCCTCTAAAATTACTTATCAGAAGAGCAGCTCCCTGTGGATAATGGGAAGGTTAGATGCGGTCAGACGACGGTGACGATACCTGTGCGTAATTAGGGGGCTCAGGTTTCTGTGAATAAACTTACCAGTGCAAGCAACAAAGCTGTGATTGCTAATCGGTTAATCATACTTTTGCCTAGTTTTCTTGGCTTTTTAGGGGTCTGCTTGTGGCCTTTGTAAGCACCTATGAAATCACCCGCTGAGGATGCATCATTACTCGTTCTACGCATCTTCTTGGATGAACTAAAGGGACTAGTATTCATTTCAAATCAAAGGCCGAAAGGAAAATTTAAAAATGCCTTATCCTCAACAAAAGGAAGCTGCAGTAATCAATGTATAAGCAATATATTCATTAAGATTAAGAAACGCTGAAAACTGCGCTTTTCTGAGATATTGATGACCTGTTTTATGCCTTCAACAATTTGAATTTCTGGTCGACAATCGGTTCAGAGACGTCGAAGCTCCCGAGTCACCATCATTTCCCACCATGTTGCTTCCTAATGCTATATACTAGCAGTCCATTCATTGCATTAAATACCAATATTCATTTCGACTTCATGCAGTCGCAGTTATCACCAATGATATGCACACACATCCCAGTTCGCTTTTCTAATATAGTTGACCACCTTAATCTGAGCCTCCTCTCCTCTAAATTGAAATTGCTCATCTCCCTGAGACACTATCCCTTTAGCCCTATATATCAACCCCTCCTGCAGTGGATCATATTCTATAGCTCTATGCAATGAATTACTGGTCATCTGGAACCAGGGGTATGGCTGAAGCAGCAAATTCGGACTGAGCGTGCTTCATTACAACACCAAGTTTCTCAAAACCCTTCCTCCGTTGCTTTTATTCCTCCACCAGCTCTTTATTTCTCATTCCTAGGTACTGCAACAATGCACTATGCTCATTATTATGTATACTATTATTATTAGGAGGGAAGGCTGATTGTAGAAAGGATAATATCTTGACTGTATCTTTAAAGATAAATTTGGATCCATTCAAATTAGCAAGATTAGATTAAGAGGTTGGCTGGGAAAGTGTCCTCCTCGCTGAGCTCGCTCGCTATTGGAATAAACTTGAAATTTAGTGAGCCCGTAACTCGCATTCTTTTACTCTCTTTTCCTACATCCTGGAATGATCAGTAATGTGCAATGACAAAGCCTTGACTCAACCAGCATCAACGCTGCTAGCTTCGTCCAACTGATCTAATCGAACGATGGATGAATCTCTCCAGCCTTTGCCATCCTGGGCAAGCCCCCATCGACTCTTGCTTCTCTTCTGTACACTTAACCTCCTTATATACATCGATAGAGGTAAGCTATCAATCGAAATCGGTTATGATATCCACCACTGTTCCCCGCTCACTCTCTGCCCTTCTCTTCTCTCCCCACAAACTCAGGCAACATTGCCAGCAATGGCGTCATCGGCTCTGCCTCCAACCCATCAGCAGGCATCCCCCCCTCTGGCATCATCGGAGAATTCTCTCTCTCTTTATTCCAAGCCGGCCTCCTCCCTGCTATCTTCATGCTCGGCATGCTCTTCTCCTCCCCCATCGCTGCTCAACTCGCAAAGCTCAACCCTTTCAAAATCATCAGCATTGGCATGTCTTTATGGGCCATTGCTGTTCTTGGCTGCGGCATTGCATGGGGTTTCACCTCTCTTGTCATCTTCAGGGCTTTAGTAGGGGTAGGAGAGGCCAGTTTCATCTCTCTAGCCAGCCCCTTTATTGACGACCATGCCCCTCCTCAATCTAAATCTCTATGGCTGGGCATACTGGCTTTGTGTATACCTACTGGTTATGCTATTGGGTATGTATACGGAGGAGTTGTGGGTAGTATATTAGGGTGGAGAGCTACATTTATGTTGCTAGGAGTAGGGATGGTCCCACTACTGATATTCCTGTGGCTAGCATCCCCTGTACCTCTTAATCTTGGTACTGGTACTGGTACTACTGACAGTACCACTCATAATAGTACCACCACTAAGCATGATGAATACAGCAGCCATTATCATAATCTAATCAAAGATGTGAAAGAGTTGCTAAGTATAGCAGGCTATACATGGACTGTATTCTCATTAACAATCTATACAGCAGTCCTAGGCACCCTGGGCTTTTTTGGACCCAAGGCAGGTAAAGAAATCTTTCACATTGCTCCTGCATCTGCTGACATAGTATTCGGCATAATAACCATCATCTGTGGTATTGGTGGGTCTCTTCTAGGTGGAATGTTATTAGACAAGCTAGGCGGCAATGTAGAGAATGCAGCCAGGATATGCATGTGGGGGAATGCAGGTGGGGCTTTGTTTCTATCCATGGCTTTCTATGTCCCTAGCTCCTTTGCTGGGTACATGACCATGATTGCTGTGGGAGAGATGTTTCTGTTTAGCACCTCTTCATCAGGGAGCGCGCTGTGTTTATGGGGGGTGCCTGTGGAGCACAGACCCATGGCGGTGGCGATGTCGGTGGTTCTGACTCATTTGTTGGGTGATGTTCCTGCTCCTCCCTTGATAGGGTTGGTGCAGAGTAGTGTGCGGAATTGGAGGGTGACGTTGGGGTGCTTTGTGTTGCTATTGTTTGGGTCGGCAGCTGCATTTAGTATAGTGTTGAGAAAGAGTATGATGAATGGCAATGGAAGTAGAGGGTTGTATCAAGGGGTTAATGGTGCTATTGGTGGGAAAGAATGTAGGTCAGAGGGGGAAGAGACTATTGTTGTATCAGCTGCTGCTACTCGGATTGTATAATAATGGAAGCATTGTTGTAGTGTGCCTATTTATGTCTGATTACTGTGTGTGTTTTTGTGAAGGAAAAAAATCAATTTCCTCTGTTTGTACGTGTGTGTGACAATCCAAAACTGAAATTCCCAAAATTTCTTCTCAATTCATAGTATAAAGTAACCCAAACTGTGGATCACTTTTGTCCCAATCGTCCTAGATATTCAACCACAAAGTCAAGTGTGGCATTAGGAGGAATAACACCCCCGGCACCTCTAGCTCCATAGCCCAATTCTGGAGGAATAACTAGCCTTCTCTTCTCATTCTTCTTCATGGGTGGAAGGTCGTCATCACCCAATATACCCAAATCCCAGCCACGTATAACTTGCCCTGTTCCCACAGCAAAACTGAGAGGACGACCACGGTCATAGCTTGAATCAAAAGTTCCTGTGAATTCACTGTTGAACAGTTTTCCAGCATAGTGAGCTTTGATCATGGCTCCTTTGACTGGTGCAGGGCCATCACCTTCTGTTATAGTGCACCACTGCATGCCGTTCTCGGCAGTCTTTAGTTGGCAGTCATCGTTTGCTGCACCAGCTAGAGCGGGAGGTGAGATGCCAAGGAGAGGCGTAGCAACAAGAGTGAAGGCAATTTCACGGCGTGAATTAGTAGCATGACATGCTGCTGCCTTGGTTACCTTGCATGGTTTAGATCTACCAAAGGGCGTGCCTGTAAGAGGAAGAACAAGATTAGAATGTTGAAATTAGTAGAGTGGAGATTAGAAAGGTAGAAAAGGATTGCAGCTGTACCTTGCAAGGGTTTGATCTGTGACATCATCTTGTACTTTCAATTCAGTGTTACGAGTGTCAATTTACTGAAGTCTTACGCTATCGAGGCGATGAAGAAACTCCTCCTCCTCCGACTTTGGTCGACGTGACCTATCGCCGTCACTGATCAGACTGCTGCTGGTGGTCAACCTCTCCATTCCTCAAGACAACTTGGTATATCAGATATACATATATCTAGTAACAGTGATAAAAGGGTGTAGATCATTGTAGCATTATCACTTCAAGATGAGAAGTCTTAGCTCCTGCAGGACTCCTCCGGAGGAGATATATCCAGCTGGGGAATTCCACTGATACATATTAGTTCGACACCGAGACGGGAAATGATTTCTTAGACGCCATGGACAAAAGACATACATCCTGCAAGCAATTTGTTCGTCTGTCGTGCAACAAATTGACCTTTTACTCCTCCCAAAAACTGGGTTGCGGAAGAAGCCTTGAATGCGGTGGGGTGCTCCCTTGGCAAGGGTAACACGATGCGGACTAGTCCACGGCGGCGGTATTTTTTCTCCAGATACGTGCGGCGAGGCATTCAAAAGATGTGTGGACGAGAACATGTATCCAAACATTCAAGCTAATTCAGAATACTCCAAGCAACTGTTCGATCAGCACAAAAAAGAACATTAAGTTTAAGTTTGGGGTGGGGCTATATTAAAACACGCTGAAAGAGACACTGGCCCCAGTCCAAACAGATCATCCAATCCTACAGGGACATGCTTGCTCTTGGAGGCATGAACCAAGAATATTTTGGGTATTTCAAAAATCAAGGATACCCGAAGGCTGATTGCAACCCTGCCGAAGCCTTGGGCCCCCCAAGTAGCCATGATCAGGGGAGGAGTGGCGGAGCCTGCGTCGCTGGTGGATGAGAATGCCCTGGCCCCATCCTCAGATAACAGCACGTCTGGGTCTGTAAACGTCACAAGTAGTTATGTCCCGTCTGTTGTCTTGGCTCTAGTATGCTGCCTGTTTTTTGGCATGTTTGAGATGTTCTGAAGTCATGTGTATATTTTCCCCACTTGATTCCAACTTTTAATTTTGGTCTTTCCCTATTCCCTTGCCCATTGTCCAGTTGTACTTTTGTGTACAATGCCCAACATGTGATATGCCTTTTATAGACGTAGGCATAGAAAACACATTGCTTATTCCAATTTTCCGTCCCCAGTTTAAACTCTTTAAAAATGATTTTCCAGCTGTCCATGATGTTGGTATATAGCGAGGGAAGTGACAAAGTATAATAACAACAATTTTCCAGCTGTCGGTGATGTTGGTACGTCAAACACCAGGAACCAAACAGGAAAACAAAACAAACCAATCAATACAATCAGTGCTATTGAATGCACCAAAGGTATTGATATGACAGCGTATATGCTAAGAGAAAGCACAAGTAGACTGATCAAGATCTCTCTTTTCAACACCAATCTTCGCACTTCTTCACTTTCTAAGAGGGTGTCGACGATTAAATCATCAACTATAACACTCAGTCTACGATCAAAGTCTCTATACAACCTCCTAAGCAACAATTCCCGTAACCAGTCTCTCCGCCCCATGGCCACCGCTTCGCCCCCTTCGTTGTCTCAATCCATCCCCACTATAGTCTCAGCTCAATGGCTCAAAGACAACCTCTCAAAAGTCAAAATCCTCGACGCAACCTGGTACATGCCCAATTCAGGAAAAGACGCCATTGCAGAGTTCAAAACAAGCAGAATCCCTGGAGCTCAATACTTTGACCTTGATCTCATTGCCGACACTACCTCCAGCACTCTCCCTCACATGTTGCCCAGCAATTACCAATTCGCAGCAGCAGCTGATGCTCTGGGTATTTCAAATACAGACTCTATTGTCATTTATGACAGATCAGGCATGTTTTCAAGCCCTAGGGCTTGGTGGACTTGGAAAGTTATGGGCCACCACTCCGTCTCTGTACTATCTGGGGGCCTGCCTGCTTGGGAAGCAATGGATGGTACTACTGTAGACACCACTCCATTTTCGGATGAAGAAGCTCATAAGGCAGGTAGAGCTGCATCATTTTGTACCAATACCAATATTAATGATGCATACAAATATAAAGCCTTGTTAGACAAGGAGGCAGTAAGAGATGCCTCCCAAGTGGTGGCCAACATCACGTCACAGGAGGAGAGAGTCATAGATGCCCGACCAGCTGCAAGATGGCAAGGAGATGCCCCTGAACCCCGAGCTGGCCTCAAGAAGGGACACATTCCAGGGAGTAGGAATATACCATGGAATGATATACAGAGAGCTGGGGAAGGAGGAGGAGGGGTGTTTATAACTGATGATGAGTTAATACAGAAGTTTAAGCAGGTGGGAGTGGATGTGATGAATGGAGAGGAGGGAGGGGTGGTGATGACGTGTGGATCTGGAACAACTGCTTGTATATTGGTACTGGCAATGTATCATTTAAATCCTAAGAAGAAGGTGGCTGTGTATGATGGGAGTTGGAGCGAGTATGGGGGGTTGGAGGGTGTGCCTGTGGGTACTGCATTGTGAAAGGAAGGGCAAGGCGAGGAGAGAGGGAGTAGCATGGGTCGACGATGACCACCAATTATTTGCGTCTTCTTGTGCCGTGAAGCGGTCCTTGTAGTCTTCATATGTAAATCAATATCACAGGGACACTTTTTTTAAAGTTGAAGGTCTACTGCACTCCAGATTCTACTTGCTCGTTGCCTCAGATCGCTTGTTTCCAATCTGATGCTCGTTATTTCTAGAACAGCGTGTTCTTTGCGTTGTGCACAGCAACCACGATTCGATTTGTCACAGGTAGGCTTAAATGACGCCGTGGCTAGCTTTAGTTGTCACTTCAAACCCCAGCAGTTTCTCACCAACGCTTTCTCTCGTTCTCTAGGCTGCCAAGACAGTTTTCCGCACCAAACAAAACCTCAGACACCGCCCAATGGCCTCTTCCTCTCAACAACAACAAGGCCACAGTGTACCTAATACCGACAGCACCATAGCAGCGGAACCAGAAGATCCGGAAGTCAAATCCTTCCAGCAACACCAAGCCACCGCCCCCCGTCTCTCCCTTCCCGACGAAGCCAGGACCCTCATTGCAGACTCCGGCCTAGGTACCCTCTCCACCATCTCCAGAGACCCTGCTGGCTTCCCATTTGGCTCTATTGTTGAATACGTAGACGATGGTACTGGCTGCCCCATATTTGCAATGAGCAGCTTGTCACCTCACACTGGAGACATACTGACAGATGGCAGGTGTTCTTTAACCGTCACTGCTACTGGCTTTGCCTCCCTTGCAGATGCTCGGTTCACTCTCACTGGGCAAATCACTCCACTTCTAGCCTCAGAAGTACCTCCAGCTAAATCCAAGTATCTAGAAATTCATCCTAACTCTTACTGGGTTGAATTTGGTGATTTCAAATGGTTTCAGATGAAGGACATTAGTGTGGGGAGATTGGTAGGAGGATTCGGTAGAATTGGCAAAATATCAGCTCAAGACTACCTTGCAGCCACTCCAGATCCAGTAGCTAAGTTTTCAGGGCCTAGCTGGACATATGAATGAGGATCACATGCAGATTCTATTGTAGCCATGGTGAAGCATTGTGCTGGTATTACAGTGAGTGAGGCCAAGATATTGAGAGTGGATAGTCTGGGGATGGACGTGAGTTGTCAGAGAGAAGGGGAAGTGTTTAAGTGTAGGGTGCCATTTTCTCAGCCGGCTGGAGATAGGAAGGCAATCAAGGATAGGATAGTCGAGTTGACTAGAGCTGCTGCTGCAGCAGGGAAAGCTTAGTAGTAGTAATAATAAGGCAATGGAGGTTGGTTGTAATAAGAAGGAAAGGAAATCATTTTAAAACAGTGTGGCATTGTCATACCAAAATGGATAGCCTTGTAATACTATCTCCAAGTATGTATTCCACTCTTTATACACATCTTTCAACTTATCTCTAGCTTCATCTGACAGCGTATACCCTCCCGTCCTGCTATTCACCTTTTCCTCCAACCTTTTCAAATTATCAACGTGTATATCGTCCCCGTGATGAAACTTCTCTAGTATCTCTATGATTTCCAGTGACGATAGAGATATAAATTTACTGAAAGGAAGCACCAAAATGTTTTCTGGCTGGAACCCTAAACATAAGTACCTTTTTATCTGTTCACTATACAGGCCTCTATCTATAGTAGCTATTACATAATCCAATCTGCCCTTGTATGTGTCTCTCTGATCACAAATTGCTAGGAGTTGGCATGCACATTGGTAGAACAGCTCTCTGTTTGCTGCTTCCTCTTTTTCTGATGCTGGACATTGTGTTAGGTTGACAGCAAGATGGTGGTAGCACCCTTCTACTACTCTTCCTGCTTGCAATAACTCTTCTTCCAGTATTTTCTGTGCTACATCTCTATCCAGTGCCTTTCTATCTTCCAAGAATCCACTTACTGCCCTTTCTATTGGTTCTCTTATTATAAATAATAATTTAAGCCCCGGGAGCATGTGGTTGTAGAATTTCTTCATTCGGTAGGGTACGTGATAGTCGTAAGCGTATTTAGGTGTCTTTTCAAATCTTATGGTTTGGTGATCTTGGGGAGGAGGCCAGTTGGATGCATATATTGAATAGAGGTCATTCCGGTTGGTGACGTTGTCATACACATTTGTAGACCAATGGTAGTTGAAAAAGTGCAGCTCGTTGCTTGCTGCTTGGATTGCAGAGGGAGGAGGAGGATTGGTGGTGGTAGTACCATCATCAGTAGTACTACTAGTAGTACTACTGTTGTTAGTGTTATTGTTTAATATTGAAAGGAGGGTGGTAGTACCACATTTCTGGCATCCTATACATATGAGGTTAGGGAGGCCTAGATTAAAGATGTGCTGAGAGAGATGGGCTGCATCAGGTGACGATGAGCCTGGAGGGGCGTGGATGGTGAGTGACGATGATGAGGATGAGGGTGAGGAAAAAGGTGAGTGTTGCTCTTGTGTGACGGCCTTATCGAGCTCTAAGACTCTTTGATTTCTTGTTTCTATGGATGCAAGGTTGTAGTAGATATAGAACACGCTGAAAACTAGAAATGAGAGGACTAAAAATCCATTCTTTTGCTGTGGAGAGGTCATGTAGGACAAGTTTTTGTGGGGTTTTAAGCGTGTATTGTCCATACATATACTGTCTTGCAATTGATCACATACCTATGTCAAAGTTATCCATTCGAAATAATGCCAGTAAATGCGTCCAAGACTTTCAAAAGAACCCATCTTTCTGGCTTATCCAAGGAATCACACGAGGATGGTGGCTTTCCCCTCATCATTCATCAAAGTATCTATCCTCTATATCTTGTACCTCCTCCTTCCCCATATCCAACTCCTCATTATAATCTATCCCCCTATAATCTATCGTGCTATCTTCTCCACTCAAAAACTTCTGTTTCATCATGTCTAGAAAAAAATGTGAATATTCCTCTCTTTGTTCTGTAGTGGCTTCTTCATAGCTCCTCCCCTGTTGATCTTGTTGTATTGTATCAAGAGCAGTAATACCAAAACCTGCATTAGCATCATCATTGCTACCACGGTGTTGTAATACAACATCATGTTCTTCATGACGACGTATTATAGACTCTGTCATGCCGAATATACTACTCGTGGTAGCAGTGGTGGTAGTAGTTCTAGGTGGTACGGTGATGCGTTCAGTAGGAGGTTGGTGCCTACCTATGTATTGGAAGTGTAAGTCAGGTTCTCTTCTACGCATTGAATAATCAGTGAAGTGCTCTTCTTGGTCTATAAGGCGGTGAAGAGCTGCTAAACGGCGGTTGCGAATGGTGGTGGGGCTGGGCTGGTTTTGTTGTTTGTCAGGCTGTGGTGAGAGATGGTAATCCGCAGGGAATAGTTTCTTCTCCTGGGTTGTGAGGAGATATCCATGACGTTCAAGGAACTCTAACGGTCGTTGTTGTATTATTGTTTTAATGTAGGTGGCTCTTTCTTCGACAGTGATCAGTTTTTGGTCTGGAAGTTTTAATCTTCTGTCGTAAGCAACCCTTCTCACGATTCCTTCAATCTGTTCTTGATCTAACTTCATGATACACGGATACCATGTCACATCGATAAGAAGGGATTAATATGAGAGAGTTGGACTTTAAGAGAGCTCCAGCTGGGCATCGACATCAGCAACACACGTGCGAATTCAATTTTGCTCTTGTTCTCTTGATTCTTGTCGGCTTGAGAACAGATCACGCATTTATAATGTTCTTTCTCAAAATCGATAACTTGTATACATTCAATGAATTCATTATTAAAGCGCTACTATGCTTCAAGCAAAGTAATCAACATCTGCAGATGTTTCAACACAGAGGCAATTATATCACCAGAAGTTGCTCAGATCGTAGCTCTGCGGCCCAGAACACTTATAGAACTCCCTCCAGATGTTGATAGCATTATACATGGTGCCGTTCAAGGTATATTCTTGCAATTCCTATCGAACTAGCAACATCCCCCGACTTTTGGTCCCTCCCTCCGTCTCAACTCCCCCCTCCTGTCCCCTACTACAGACTACAATCGCAAGCAAATAAAGCTACATGCCAACATTCTAAAAGAAGAACTCAAGAGATTCTCAAGAAGTAAAACCAAAGGAGGCACCAAACCTAATTACTACGACCCACCTGATGCAGACCGACCTCCCCGACTACGAGGCAAACCACGACAAATTCGCAACCAAGCTCTGCGGAAACTAGCCTCTGTAACTGAATTTTCACTGACAAGTGATGATACATTCACTATAGAGTATGGAATGGAATCCAAAACACGGCTTTTGAATGTAGAAAAGTATGAAAAAATGGCAATGGCAGTAGCAACCGCAGGTAGTCACAGCAACACCAAAGGAGGACGGGGAAGAGGAAGCCAGCTCAACAGAGAACTAGCCCTCCAAAGCATGACAAGTGGTGACAACAAGTCATCACAGCCATCCTATGACAAGATGGCCACAGCAGCAGCATACGCAGTAGCCCGTCTACCAGGTTGTTATGCTGCATTATATAGAGTTTTTGAAGAAATAAGTAGATTAAGACCAAGCTGGAAACCAGCATCAGTGCTTGATTTTGGAGCTGGTCCTGCTACAGCTACATGGGCTGCTAGAGAGGTGTGGCCAGATGTGAAATTGAGAGTATCGTGTGTGGAACAATCACCTCAGATGGTGAACATGGGGATGTTGATAGCAAATCAAATTCATGATAATGAACCTCATTATGGTTACAATAATAGCAGCAGCAGCAGCAGCAGCAATAGAGAGGAAGAAAAAGGAGGAGAGGAAAATGGATATAAGGAAGAAGAAGACGAGGAGGAAGATAAAGCTCCACCTGCACCATCTATCAGATGGGTCCAACACTTGGGCGGCCCCAACACCCGAGGTCGTAAAGTGGGTGGCGTCAGTGACTTGGTGGTAGCTGCCTACGTCCTAGGAGAGCTGAGATCAGACAGTGAACGGCAACGTGTAGTCAAGAAGTTATGGGATAGAACTAAAGGTATGTTGGTACTGATAGAACCAGGTACTCCATCTGGATCTATGAATATTATGAAGGCTAGACATGAAATACTTGGTATCACCCCACTTGATGAATATTCAGCACCAGGAAGAGGGAGGGCGGGCGGTGGTGAGGGAGAAGATGGTAAAGATGGATCATCATCATTAAATGTTGATTGTCATGTGGTGGCACCTTGTCCTCATGATGGTCGGTGTCCGTTGGAAGGTCGTAGAAGCTGGTGTCATTTCGCTACTAAATATAAAAGACCATATTTCCAGAGGATAATGGGAGGGCCTCCATCAGATGGTACTGGTGTTGGCCCTTCTCTGTTAGGAGGGTATACTACTGAGAAGTTTTCATATGTTGTGTTGGAGAGAGGAGAGAGGGGGAGGATGAGGGGAGATGAGGGGGAGAATGAGAATGAGGAGGAGGATGGCAGTCTGATGATGATGAATGATGTATCTATTGAAGATAGCACATTGCATAATGGTACTGATAATGAAGGAGGAGAAGAAGAGGGTATTAGTGAGGATGATCGTATGGAGCTTATGTCTGGCGAAGAAGAAGATGATGAAAAAGAAGGCGATGGCATCGATAAGGAAGCACTAAAAGCTGCCCAGATGGCAAGCACATCATGGTCCAGATTACTAAGACCACCCCAAACTAGAAAGGGTCATGTACTGCTAGACATATGTAGTGCCCAAGAAGGGTTTCAAGGTAGAAAAGGTAGTTTGATAAGACAGATAGTATCAAAGGGGGGGAGTAAAAAGGCACTTGGGGGAAGTACAGGGGCATATAGAATGGCGAGAAAGGCAGCTTGGGGCGATTTATGGCCTGGTTATTATCAGAAAAAGATGGTAAACAGCAGGGAGCCACCTCCTACTGCAAAGAAGGAATTTTAGATATGTAATGTAATGTTGTGGGATGTGTAAAAAAAAAGGTCTTACAATTGAATGTGCTAATGAAAGAGTAATAACGATGCATACAATTATCTGGAGTCAAAGTCAAAGTAAAAAACATGCTGCAGTCTGACCTTTTCTTTCCTTTTCTAAACCTAATGATGGCCATCACATCTGATACTATAAAGGTCAAGTAGATCATCAGCATAATTTCCTCCATATAACTTAGGGGACGTCAATGGTCTAATTAAGAATACAAAAGCAATACATCCCACTAGGAATAAATTGATCAACAGCTGCCTCTCCCTCTGGGGCTTGGTCGCCAGGCCCTCAAAGTCAAAAGGCAGGCCCATCAAGTTGCAAAAAGAATGTGCTAAAATAGGTGCCATTAGATGGCCAGTTCTAAGTAATAAAAAAACCGAGAATATGCCGAATAACGAAGAAATACAAAATTGAGCAAGGACAGCAGCCACTGCGATTTGGACTGATTTTCTCTGATGAACGACCATGTCGTGGAGATGGTGAAGATGACACATGCCAAAGACTAGTGGAGAGAGGAGAGCTGCCCAAAATGGCCTCACTCCTCTGAGTATTAAAAACGATACCATGCCCCCTCTAAACATTAATTCCTCTGTTATTGGTGCTGCTATTATGTTTCTTAGAAAGATGAGTTGTTCTACTGGGAGCATTCGTCTGCATCTGGTGATGCTATACGGCCACATTATGTAGACTGTATAAAGGGCTGCACTGTAGGGGAGAGCTGTCAGGAATAGGGGGATGATCAGTGAGGGGATGAAGCCGCGTATCCTGAATCCCATGGCGTGGATGATGATTTGGAAAGGTGTGGCAGTGGCAGTGTCTTCTCGAGGAGAAGGGGTGCGGGTGTGGCAGAGGGTCAAGTAGGTTGGGAGCGGGGACAACAAGGTCAGGATTGCCGTGGTGATTAGACGTCTTCTAATTGTCTGTGGGTCACTTCTAGGTTTGGAAGTGTACATGTAGAAGGGGCCCACGTATAGGATAGGGAAGAATAGAGTGCCAAGGAGTGTTTTAAACATCTTTAGATTAAAGTGATCAGCACCTGCATAATTGCTCCTTTGTTTGCTTCCATCGTCTTTGAGAAGCAAATTAAAATACTATAACAACTATTTGGGGTGCAATAGACGCTGCCACCTTTTAAAACTGCTAGACCGAGTTGAGAGATGCGCTGAGCATGGCGTCAATGTTACCCAGTCAATGGCCTTAAACCTTGCCATTCTAGTTGCATTGTCTTTCGATTTGAATTTATTGGGTTGCAGAGATTGCAATTCTTGGTTTGAAGTGAAGCGACGGGTTGATCACCAGACGAATCCCAGCTTTAATTGCTATATCAAACTTGAATAAGCTCAAAAACAAAATGGTTGATGAAGGGGATACCTTGCGTATTATTATATCTACTGATAATCACCTGGTAAGTAGGATTACTTCAAGCTTGTTTTCATTCATTTCAGGAGCACTCACTCACAATCTGATCACTTTGGATGCAGGGCGTTTGGGAAAAGGATGAGGTTCGTAAAGACGATTCATTCCTTGCATTCGAAGAAGTATTCGAAATAGCTCGCGACCAGGTAGGCTTTAATTCACCTTTTCCGTCCAATACCATAGCGTTTCTCCCATCCCCCCCCCCCCCCCCACCCCC
>Ga0209986_10000687_pt1 | contig 33207 bp, 29 predicted proteins | sample BlataG_FD_183168 | JGI IMG/M metagenome (GOLD analysis project Ga0209986, IMG submission 183168) | Deep subsurface microbial communities from Black Sea to uncover new lineages of life (NeLLi) - Black_00105 metaG (SPAdes) (version 2) | ecosystem: Environmental > Aquatic > Marine > Oceanic >...
TTCCTGACAAAGACTCAGCTTTAAAGTCGATAAGAAAATGTGGAAAACCTGTAATAGCAATTAAACCTTTAGCTGGTGGTAGGATTCCACCTAGAGAGGCGTTTCATTACATCTACAAAGAGTTAGAAGTAGCCTCTTGCATGGTCGGTGTCGGTTCAGAGAGTGAAGCTGAAGTGGATTTTTCGACTGCTTCAGAAATTCTCAGTTCCCTCCAACATGCGTAGTCCAACATTGGATTTTTCAGCGCCGAGTAACCAGGATAGCCATATGCTCAATGACTAGATCAGATATAGCTCGCTTTTCATCATCGTTCTTATCTCTTGACCCCAACTCCACATCAGAGATTCCGAAGAGCTTCCTGACCGCAGATGTTTTCTTATCAGAGAAGTCAAGTACTCTATCATCTCTGATCCCCTCAACCAAATTTGTGACTTCAATCGAAGAATCCTTCACTGAACTCTCGCTGTCAGCCAAAATCAAAACGGCGATCTGTGAAAGACCTGGTTTTATGCCGAGGAGTTCAAAGGCTATTCTGATCTGCCTTTGGGCTGAAGCGTAAAGAAGGCATTCAATGGCAAGATTCTTTGAGATGTTAGTTCCGTTTTTGAATGCTTTCAAGGCATTAAGGGTAGCAAAGTAAAGATGGTTCCGTCCAGCAACCAAAGAAGCGTTGAAGAATTGAGTAACCACTTTGTCTTGCTTTTTTCGAATCAACTTGAGAAAGTGATCAACGTCACGTAGTCGAACATTCCTGAATCCAATAAAGGCAACATACTTGTCAAAGCCTTCAACTTGCTTTATCATCAAAGTGCCCCAGAGATTTCCTTGGAGAAACGCTCTGCCAAGGCTGGATCAAACCCATATTTTATTAGAGTAAGCTTCGCCTCTTCAATTGATTTACCATTTTCTTGGAATTTCTCAATTACTTTCCTAAAAGCTTCTTTCCTTTCCCATGGAAAGATTATCCAATTACGAGTCGTTTTTTCGTAGAAGTCTGGTAAGGTAACACTCCAAGGCTTATGATATAAAGTAGCTGTTTTGAGGTTCTTCACACCTTTCTTAAGAAGATAATCCTTGACTAATCGAAGGCTTCTACCCGTGTCCGAGACATCGTCAACAACAAGCACTCTCTTAAGTTTAACTTTCACTGACACAGATTGAGTTATGATAGGCTCCTTCCTTCTCTCGTCTACTCCTAGATAGAACTCTACCTTTACATTAGCAATCTCCGGATTCTCTAATAGATCTGACAATACTCGAGCAGGAGCCCAACCTCCTCGAGAAACTCCAATAATGACGTCAGGGCTGAAGCTATCCTTTTCTATCTTTGAAGACAAGCTTAAAAGCATCTTGTAGATCTGCTCCCAAGTTGGGATTTCAAACTTTGTCTTCAGCATTCTTCTCTCCTAGACTAGCAAATAAGGGAATCCTCATCTAAATTTAAAGTTTGCATTCCAGTGCAACCCAGCTAGAATGCAGTGCAGCTGAAGGATTAATATACCGATTGCAGAAAGGAGTTACCACAAACGTATAATCTCCAATTGGAAGGATAATATTGAAACAGATCGTTGAGTGTGTACCAAACTTCAGTACTTCTGATCCAAAAGTCGTCGAATTCATAGTAGGGGAAATAGAATCGATTGAAAATGCTCACATCTTAGATTACACATATGATGACTATTACAATCGCCTTGTTGTCTCATTTGTAGGAGACAAAGATTCCGTCTTAGAAGCTATGTTGAAGTCTGCTGCGAAGGCGATTGAACTTATAGATATGAACAAACACAAGGGTCAACATCCGCGCCTTGGGGCTGTTGATGTAGTACCCTTCATTCCACTGAGGGACTCGAAAATAGAGGACTGTGTGAAGATAGCTAAGGAATTCGGTGGCCAGCTCGCTAAGAAACATAAAGTTCCCGTGTATCTATATGGTGTTGCAGCCCAACCTGGGAGAAATGACTTAGATTGGATACGAAAAGGTGAATATGAAGCTCTTTCTGAGATGATTAAAAAGCCTGGACGCCAACCTGATTTTGGCCCGCGAGAAGTTCATCCTATGGCTGGCGCAACAATCACAGGTGCTAGGAAAATAATGGCTGGATTCAATGTCAACATGGGAACTTCTGACTTGAAAATCGCAAAGAAGATTGCTAGAGCTCTACATGCAAAGAAAGGAGGGTTTTCAACCGTCAAAGCTATGGCCGCAGCCATACCCGAAAAAGGCATCACACAGATAGGCATGAGTATAACAGACTTTGAAAAGACGCCTATATACAGAGTGTTTGAGCTGTTAAAAATCGAAGCTGACAGGTATAACGTGCCGATTGTAAGCTCTGAGTTTTGCGGAATGGCACCATTAAAGTCCATTTTGGAAACCGCTGCTTACTACCTGAAGATTGACAATCTCAACGAAGACAGAGTCCTAGAAGTCTCAGTCGCAAAAGCGATGGAAAAAGGCGGAAGAAGTGGCTAAAGAGAAAGTTGATCTGCTAATCAAGAACGCACATGAGCTCGCGACACCGAGTGACGTAGGCGATCGGTATGGCTCAAAAGGTCTAGTAATAATAAGCGATGGCGCAATCTCAGTTGATGAAGGTAGAATTGTAGCAGTTGGCAAGACCTCTGCGATCGAGCAGCATTTCAAGTCTGAGACGGTTATCGATGCTTCAGGAAGACTTGTGACTCCAGGGTTTGTTGACGCTCACACCCACGTAATCTTCGCTGGAACTAGAGAAGAAGAGTTTGAGTCTCGCTTGCAGGACTTAAGTTACATGGAGATCCTGGCAAAAGGTGGAGGGATACTTAAAACTGTCAGAGAAACAAGGAAAGCCTCAAAGAGGCAGTTAATCGAAACTGCACGGAAAACCTTAGACACCATGCTAAAGTATGGTACAACGACTGTTGAGGTCAAAAGTGGCTATGGACTTACAACAGAGGATGAAGTAAAATGCCTTGAAGCTGCACAGGAATTGGATAGAAAGCATCCGATTGATATTGTCACAACTTTCCTTGGAGCTCACGCTGTTCCACCAGAATACAAAGGTGAAACGGATGGATATGTGTCACTAATCACTGAAGAAATGATACCTAAGATCGCAAAGGGGAGACTTGCTGAGTTCTGTGATGTCTTCTGCGAAAATGGCGTGTTCAACATCGAACAATCAAGGAGAATCCTGAAAACGGGCAAAGAATTTGGCTTAAGACCTAAGATTCACGCAGACGAGCTCTCAAGTCTCGGTGGGGCTGAATTGGCAGCGTCCATTAGAGCTACTTCAGCAGATCATTTACTCTTTGCAAGCAATAGAGGGCTAAAAGCAATGATCAAAGAGAACGTTGTCCCCGTTTTGCTCCCCTTGGCGTCTTTTTCGCTGATGACAGGTAAATACGCGGATGCGAGGGGAATAATAAGGATGGGAGGGAGAACTGCCTTGGGCACCGATTTCAATCCAAGTTGTTGGTCGGAGAGTATGCAGATGGCTATCGCTTTTGCTTGTCGCAAGTTACGCCTCACCCAAACCGAGGCAATTGTAGCTGCAACGATTGGAGCAGCATGCGCCGTTGGCAGATCCAGAGATGTTGGAAGCCTGGAGAAAGGCAAAAGAGCAGATATAGTTATCTTTAATATTCCAAACCATATGTTTCTAGGCTACAAGTTCGGAGTCAACCTTGTCTATAAGGTTCTGAAGAATGGGGATGTCGTAGTTGACGATTAGGAGGAATAAGAGTGACAAGAAAAGTAATTGAGTGTGTAACTGGGAGAGAGCTTCACTGCAAGAATTGGCAGATTGAAGGCATCTACCGTATGCTCCATCACGTTCTAAGTCCAGAGGTGGCAAAGAATCCTGAAAACTTTATTGTCTACGGGGGCACTGGCAAAGCGGTACGGAATCAAGAATGTTTCAACAAGATAGTTGAGACTTTGGAACATCTTGAACCAGATGAAACCCTGCTAATTCAGAGTGGTAAACCAGTAGCAGTCTTCAAAACCCACAGATGGGCCCCAAGGGCTTTGATCGTGAACTCTATGCTGGTACCAAAATGGGCCACTTGGGACCATTTCTATGAACTGGAGCAGAAAGGCCTAATCATGTTCGGTCAAATGACCGCAGGCTCTTGGGCATACATTGGAACCCAAGGAATCTTACAGGGAACCTATGAAACCTTAGCTGCGATTGCAAAAGAACACTTCGATGGAAGTCTACGGGGAAAACTTGTCTTAACCGCAGGTTTAGGAGAGATGGGTGGTGCACAACCCCTTGCTGTAACCATGAATGACGGAGTTGCCTTAGTTGTGGAGTTAGATAAGAGAGCAATTGAACGGCGTCTTAGACATAAATACCTTGACACTTGGACAGAAAGCATAGATGACGCTATTGAGATGGCAGATGAAGCTAAGCAGGAAAAGACTCCTAAGAGCATTGGTCTCCTGGGTAACGCCGCAGAGGTATATCCTGAACTCCTTAGAAGAGGAATAAATCCCGATGTCTTAACTGATCAAACGTCTGCTCATGATCCACTCAACGGATATTACCCGGTCGACCTCTCAAAAGAGGAGGCTGATGAGCTGAGGACTGAGAATCCAACAGAGTACATTGAGAGAGCCAAATCCAGTATGGCAACTCAAGTGAAGGCTATGGTTGAGATGATGCGAAAAGGTGCAGTAACATTCGAATACGGCAACAACCTGCGGCAACAGGCTTATGAGACAGGGTTCAAAGATGCCTTTTCTTATCCAGGCTTCGTGCAGCGTTATATCAGACCTATGTTCTTCGAAGGAAAAGGACCGTTCCGTTGGGCTTCATTAGTTGGCTCGCCAGAGGACATCTACAAGCTAGACGACGTCCTCTTGGAGGAGTTTGCCTACAACAAGGAGTTGTGTCGGTGGATCATAAAGGCGAAGGAGCAAGTGGAATTTCAAGGCCTACCAGCCCGTGTCTGTTGGCTAGGTTTTGGTGAGAGAGCGAGATTTGGCAAGATAATCAATAAGATGATCCGTGAAGGAGAGCTTTCAGGTCCCATATGGATAGGGCGAGATCACTTAGACTGCGGAAGCGTAGCTTCGCCGAACCGTGAAACTGAAGGCATGATAGATGGCAGTGATGCCATCGCAGATTGGCCAATTCTCAACGCTCTCCTTAACGCCGTTGGTGGTGCAACTTGGATATCAGTTCACCACGGAGGTGGTGTTGGGATAGGATATAGCATTCATGCTGGCATGTGTCTAGTATTGGACGGTTCTGAAGAGATGGAGAACCGCCTTCAGACAGTTCTGACGACAGACCCGGGAATAGGAATCGTGAGACATGCAGATGCAGGATATCAAAGAGCAAAAGATGTGGCAAAGCAAAATGGAATTCAGATGCCTATGCTGAATCTACGTGGACGAGGAAGAGAGATTACATGAACAAGAGTTCTGCAAAGCTCGTTGGATACTGTGGTCTGAGCTGTGGCTTGTGGACCAATGGCATCCAGAACCCGCTATGGAGCAAGTAGACTAATCAGATTTACATCTTAACACAAGAGGGAAGAAACGTATGAGAAAAGTGGTGATTGATGGGGAAACACTGACTATTGAAGATGTCATTGCCGTTGCCCGTCGAAACGCAATCGTGACGATACCCCGAGAGACTGAGAAAAAAGTCAAAAAATCCCGAGAAATCTTAGAACGTCTCAAAGAGAGAAAAGCCATTTATGGCGTAAATACTGGTTTCGGAGCCTTCGGGAACATCGCCATTGCAGCAGAGGACATTAAGGAGCTTCAAGTCAACTTGATTCGAAGCCATTCCTCGGGGGTCGGAAATCCTCTGAAGAAAGATGTGACACGCGCGTTGATGCTCCTGAGAGCCAATACACTTGCAAAAGGATATTCCGGGGTGCGCTTGAAGATCGTGCAGACACTGATTCAAATGCTTAACAAGGGTGTACACCCGATTATTCCTGAAAAAGGCTCTGTGGGTGCCAGTGGCGACCTAGCCCCTCTCTCTCACATGGTGTTGGTAATGATTGGCGAAGGCAAAGCCGAGTACGATAGACAAGTTCTAGGCGGAAAAGATGCGATGAGCAAAGCTAACATTGCGACTGTAAGCCTTGATGCAAAAGAAGGAGTTGCTTTAAACAACGGTACTCAGATGATGACAGCCATTGCTGCTTTGACCATTTACGATGCTCGAAACCTTATGAAAACAGCTGAAGTTGCAGCCGCACTAAGCCTCGAGGCTTTATGTGGGATAGTGGATGCCTTTGACGATAAAATTCATAGAGTCAGACCACACGAAGGCCAGAAGAAAACTGCTGCGAACATTCGGAAACTTGTAGCAGGAAGCAAATTGGTGAAATCCAGTGAAGAAGCAATAAAAGAGAATGGTTACCCCCAAGACCCATATTCTCTAAGATGCATCCCCCAAATCTTCGGTTCAGTACGTGATACAATAGGCTACGTCAAGAAAATAGTGGAAGTTGAGATTAACTCCGCAACGGACAACCCGCTAATCTTTCCAAAGACAGAAGCGTGCCTTTCAGGAGGGAACTTCCATGGGCAGCCAATCTCAGCTGCTATGGACTTCCTAGCGATAGCTTTGACCACCTTGGGCAACTACTCTGAGCGGAGAACCGCGAGACTAGTCGACGCCAACCTGAGCAGGGGGCTTCCTCCATTCTTGATTCCAGAAGTAGATAAGAAGGGCCTTCAAAGCGGCTTTATGACCTTGCAATACACGGCTGCTGCATTAGCTTCAGAAAACAAATCTTTGGCTCATCCCGCAAGTGTTGATTCAATTCCCACATCTGCTAACTATGAGGATTTCGTAAGCATGGGTCCAATAGCAGCGAGAAAGACAGCTGATATTCTATATAACACCAAATATATAATTGCGATTGAGCTTCTTTCCGCGGCTCAAGGGCTCGAATTCAGAGAAATAGATAAACTAGGAAAGCTTACGCGCAAGGCTTACGATATAGTCAGAGGAAAGGTGCCCCGCCTCACCAAGGACAGGGCAATGGATGCAGACATACAGATAGTACGAAATCTAATTCACAGTGAGACGTTTTCGAACCTAGTCCAGTGACTGACTCGTGTTATCTATCAAAGTCTTTGGAGAGCTCTTAAGCGCTTCACGATGTTTGGGTGAGTGGAGAACAGTTCAAGGAATTTATCTAGCTCAGTCACTTTCCTGTCAAGCACTTTGTCAACTAACGCTTGGTCACCAACACCTATCTGAGCCATTGCCTTAGCGTCAGAAGCCGCCCTGTCAGGATCTGAAATGAAAAGCGCCTTAAAAGAGTTCAACTGGCCGGATTTTGGAGCTCTTCCTTTGACACGTCTACTCTCATGAACGATCTTTGCTAGGCCTTCAGAAAGTTTTCTCGAGCCATCTTTCACAACTGATGCGCTGTGACGATCAGCATAATACTCGCGGAGCCTGCTCAGGTATAGAGTGAACAGTGTGAGGATCCAATATAGGAAGATGCTTACTATTCCTATTACTACTGCTGCAGAACCGCTATTATCTTTTTTTCCCCCTCCGAACATCGAGGAGAAAATCATCGAGTAGCCTATGAAATAGAATATTGCGGGTAAGATACTTACGAACATCATAACTTGGACGTCTCGATGCTTCAGGTGGCCCAATTCGTGGCCGATGATTGCCTCTACTTCTTCCATCTCTAAGGTCTTCATCAACCCTTCTGTGACAGCGACCCTACTGCCCGCGATGGGGGAGCCATAGGCGAATGCATTCGGTATTGGGATACGCGCTAGCATCAAGCGGGGCATTTTGATGCCACTTTTTCGACTTAGCTCCTTCACCGTGTTGTAGAGTCTTGGGTTTTCGCTTTGTAAGATTGGACGTACGCGGTAGATAGCGTCAACTAGGTAGGGTGAAATTAGCCATTGAAGAATGTTGAAGCCCACTACGAAGAGTATAAGCCAGGTCAGGTTGAATGTACCTGTAAGGGTTAGGATGATTGTGAAGAATAGAGTAGAAAGGCTGATTATGATCGCTACGGTGCCTATGATGGTTGCTCGAAGTTTTAGGAGAGAACTCATGTCTACCGAGAAGCTCACCTCTTAAACTCTCTTATATCTTTTGCTCCATCCAAACCAATTTGCTAGAATTTCGCGTGTGCAGGCATTCTGTCTCTTCCACACACCATTGTGCGTACTAACATCTTGCAGTTTGTCGCTAAGACGAGGCGCCTCGTTTCAAGGAGTAGAGCTTTTGCTTCCTTCTGGCATTATTCGTTCTTCTTGATTCTATATAGTCTGCCAGCCCTGTCAATATGAAATTTCACTTCGAGAATCTCTTGGGCAAGCAGGATGTTAGTTTCAAGATGATCTGTCATTGAACGAGTTAGGAAAACTGATTCGCCCCTAGCCAAGGCCATGTAAGGAATGAGCATATCTGCGAGATGTGCATCTACTGTAGCTCTTGCCTCGATCTCTCGAACCAAGTCTTCAGCGGCGTTTCTGCCTATCGTCTCACTCGGCTTCCTTAGCTCACCAATTGCATCGCTGCCTATGAGCACATTTGAGTCAGTTTGTGCGAACAAGGTGATAGAGCTGCCTTTCTGTTTGGGATTCGAGTAGTCATTAACGATATTAATGTCACATTCGTAACCACGCGATCTTAGGAAGTTGGATGCAGCCTTTGCCTGACGCTCAGCCACATGTCGATCAGCTAGAAAAGTGCAAACCGAAACACCACCTAATAGTTTTAACACCCCAAATCTTTCAAGGCATAAAGGCGAGAGCTTTGGATTTGGTAGAATCCTGATTGAGATACTCCCCAAACCTTTCGGGTAATAACCATATTTGTGAACTGTCAAATTTGTCTTTAAACCCATAGTTCCGAGAATTGGGAGAAAAACATATCTCAAATAGTTAATTGTAGGAGAATGGGATACATCTGTACCTCCCCTTGAAACGTCAATACTCACTGGATCTCGCGCAAAAGCGCAAATCGGTAGAACCGTCATCAGAACCATCGGGATGCTTCCAGCTGTTCCAATTTCCACATGGAATCTTCCACCAGAAATTTTACTGGGGAAAAACCATAGTTCCTCAGAGCCAATCTTTACTCCTTTTGTGTTGGCGTTGCAGATTTCAGCTGCCACCTGAACTGCTTTCAAATGTTGAGGTTTTAAACCCGGTTTTGGACGTTTGCACCGTATGTTATATATATGGAGAGGTTTGAGCAAAATCGCTGACATAGCAACAGACAAACGAAGAATCGTACCGCTACCACTTTTTTGGCTGCCATCAACCTCTAGCAATCTTTTCTCACAATCTCTTCCAATTGGAAGAGGTGGCTCTTTTCAGTTTTGATCCCGCCCACAAGGAAAAAATAAATCAGTGACAAAGACAAATAGTAGGTGATAAGATGGGTAGGATAAGATGAGTGATCAGAAGCCAAGTACTGAAGAAGTGCTAAGACGATTAAGTGAAGTACTTGATGTTCTAAGCAAAATTTCTGAGGATTTGGAAGATATTGCAAGATCCTTAAAGACGGTTCGCCCTGCTGTTGTTCCCCCGACACCAACACTTCCTGTTTTAAAGGTTTCTAGTGAGACAGCACTTCGATCTGCAGGAAGGGGAATTGAAGATGTTCGAATGATGTTTACAAAAGAGTTGGAAGAACTATTGGACTTTGAAGAGAAGGAAGACTACATTAGAGTAAAACCTCGGAAATACCTCGGATCCGATAACTTCGCTAAGATTGCCTCAACCATCAGAGGCGCAGGTGGAGAATATATAAGCGCGGGAAGAGAGTCACACTTCCGAATTCCAAAGTAGAGCTAAAAGCTACCAGAGTATACGAAAGTCTTTGAACTCGCCACTAAAGGATTCCATTTGAACTTCTGTCGAAGTTACACTTGCGCTTCGAGGACCATTATGGACGAACTCGACGAGTTTCCTAACATTCGCTTCTTCTCCTTCAAAAAGTGCCTCAACTCTTCCATCAGAAAGGTTTCGGATCCAACCGACCACATTGTAATCGCGCGCCAACCGTCTTATCTCTGAGCGAAAGAAGACGCCTTGAACTCTCCCGCTCACGAATACATGAGCTCGAATCTTCAAACAAACACCGTTGCTTTATAATCAGGAGGAATAGTAGAATCTTTCTGCTAACCGTAACTTCTCTGTAGCAGAAGTGGATCCGAAAAAGAAATTATGACGCTTTCCAATAGTTTCACTTACCTCTCTCCCCTCTAAAAGTTTACGGTGAATCTTACTTATTTAAAAGCGATTATTGACCATCCACATTTTGGTGAACAATGAACTACAATAACGGGAAATTCATGGTTTACACCTCCGATGCGCCAACTACGAATCGATTAAGAGTTATCAGGGCGGCAGTTTCGAATGTGGCCAATTCACTGAAGCTTGAGACTGAATTCTCTCCTAGAAGAAAACTCCTTTCCATCTATGTATACTACAGAAGTGAAGCTGGAGACGAGATACCAATCTATTGCGATTGGGGGAAAAGCTGGAGTGAAAAGGATGTTTCCAGAGCTATCAGAAGTATGATGTTTGTTCTATCTTTCCATCCTAATCATTCAAGTCTACGTGCTACAAGAGAAGAAATGTGCATCTCAGCCTAAGATTCTTTTGTGAACTCAATACGCTGATTCACTAGTTCCATTCTGTAAACTTGGTTTACGTCAAACTTTATCCCTAACAGGTCATACTCTTCCTCGGTAAGAAATAGAACCATCTTTGGCAAATTAAATCCTGAACGCATTGTCTGTGCGGGAATTTGCTGCTGCAATGCTTGCACAACGCTTTGCACCATTCTCGCTTCTTCTGTAGACGGTTTAATCGCGAAGCGAGGTATATTGCGTTCCTCAACTAGTTCTATACGCTTCCCTAACAATCCTTCTGGATCCCGAATTGATTCTATTCTTTGGACTCTAACGAGAACCATCGTGAAGCAATCCTCATTACTACCTTGCGATTTTGCCCTTTATGCGTTTCTATCTAGTTACATGATGTCAATTCCAGAGTTGGGTTCTCTATCAGGATTTGAAGTTACTCCATCTCAATGGTTGCAGGAGGCTTCGGGGTCACATCATAGTAAATTGCTGAAACTTTGGGGCACGCTCTCAAGATTTCTTCTGCAGTTTCATCCATAGTGTTCCATGGGATATCTGCAACTTCTGCCGTAAGAAAGTCGTGAGTTGTTATAGCTCTCAAGATAATGGCGTAAGGTAGTGGTGGGGAATATTCCCTGATAGCGTACACTATTCGCGCTAGAGATGAATCTGCTGTAAGGATTCTCTCTTGGAGGTTAACTAGTCTTGGCATAGAGGGGTAAAAAAGGCTACCATCCCTAGTTTGGGCTTTCAAAGCTGCAATCTGTCCATATCTTCTCTTTCCCCTTTTCACACCTGTGGCTTTTGCCCTAAAAATCTTGACTGAGATATATCTTGAAGGGATGTTAAGCAATCTGGCCATGCTTTCTTGGATATGTGTATCTATAGAATAGGCGATGGTTTCATTGTTGAGGATGGCGGCGAAACACTGGCTGGGTTTATGTTTTTCGAAATTTTTTTCAAGGATTATTGTAGCTCGCTTCACAAAGTCTAGTTTGTCTCTGTTTACTTTGCCTATGACGCGAAGAGATAGCCCTGGGCCAGGAAAAGGTTGCCTTTCCGAGATCTCCTCTGGAATTCCGAGCTTGCGAGCCACCATTCGTACTTGTTCTTTGAAAAGTGATGCTAGGGGTTCCACAACCTTGAATCCATAATGTTCAATTGGATTGATTCCCATCTGCTCAAGGATATTATGCTGCGTCTTTATCCCTCCAGTCGTTTCAATAACATCAGCTTTGATGGTCCCTTGAACAAGAACTTTGCATCCCTCCTTCTCAGCTGTCTCCCCTAGAACTCTGTAGAAAATTTCACGAAAGGCTTTTCGCTTTTCTTCAGCATCGTCCAACCCTTCAAGGGCGGAAATGAACCGTTCCTGAACATCCAAAACGTGCATAGGGAGTTGTATCGGAGGTTGAGAAACAAGCTGAGCGATACGTTGGGGCTCACCTTCCCGCATGAAAGCGTCATCAAGCATTACGCAAAGGAGGTTTTTTCCAACAGCCTTGTAAGTAAGAACGGCACTTGTTGTGCTATCAACTCCTCCTGAAATAGCGACTAGAGCACGTTCGTCTCGGATTTCCTTCTTCAACTCTTTTATTTGATTTAGGATAAAGACCTCTGGATCAAAATGCTGCAATCAATACTGCCCTCCCATAAGGTTTCTTACTACCTCACCGCTTAAATATTTACCACAAATTCTAGATTTACGCTGGCTTTGACCAGTGAATTTTCCGTGAAATCTCCCTTTAGGAATAGCATGTACGCATTTGTGTCTAAACGCTAAGTGAATTGACGCCTTTTACCCCTCATGAAGAAATATGTTTTATAGTGCCTAAATCCGACTTTTTCATATACTCTGATTGCTGATGGGTTGTCACTTAACACATAGATAATCGCGATGGACACTTTCTCGAAGATCAACTTAATTAAGTAGGCTACAATGGATGTAGCATAGCCTTTGTTTCTGTGGATTTCTTTTGTAGCTGCTGTGACTATATGACCTATTTCCTCTGTTAAGCGTGTTCCGCCGATGGAAACAAGTTCTCCGTTAACCTTTATTCCAACCCATTTCTCACTGCTCATCGCCTCAACAATTTGGTCAACCGTAACTTCTCCCCAAGATTCAGGGTTAGCTTTCTTCATAATATCTGCTATTCGCTCGGCATCAGAAACCTCCAATTTAACTATTGGATGCAAAATCTGAAGCCTCTCTTCATCTTTATGAAGCACCATAAGCACCAATTCGTGACTCCACATCGATTCATACTTCTCTAGAATGCGTTGTTTATGCTCCTTTGAGGTTTGCAGTTCAACTGTTTTTAAATCCAAATGCTCTAACAGAGCTTTTATTGCGTCACTACTTCCTCTCAACTGAGCCATTTTTTGTCTGTAAACTAGCATCATCCCATCAATTTGCTTTCCCTTAAGAGCCAGAAGAATCTTCGTTTCGTCTCTATTATATTTCCAGTCAAGAGCGAAGAAAAAGTAATGGAGAATGTCTTGGTTTACATGTTCCCAGAAAATGGGCTCAAATACTACGCTAAGAGACACTATCTCCATCGAAAGTTTCCCCGTATTAAATGCTAAACTTTTCCTAAAGAGTGCTTATTCCAAATTAAAACATAGTGACATAGGCAGTGAAGGATTCGTATGCATGTAATTGAGTGATTGCGCACGCATGCATAGTGTTAGACCTCTAATGTGAGAAAATTCAACCTTGTATCTTTGGATGTAAGATATGTTTTTCTAGATGTTTCCATCAAAAATTAAGTGCCTAGGAAGGTATTTTTGCATGCACTACATATAATGTAGTGCAGAAAGGTGAGAGGAAAATATGTATATGCCATAGTTTCTTTATGCTAAAGCTTTTTTGACCAAACACCTTATTGTATGCAAGTTATGCAGAGATGAGTTTTGATGGATATAGATGAGATGAGAAAAGACGTTACCAACCTACGGGAATTCTGTGAAGACTGGAAAAAGAACATTGCAATATTAGGTGAGACAAATAATGGAAACGTAGCTGTGACAGACTCAATCAAACATCTTTGCAGAGAGAGCAATCAAGGTAATCTAGCAAAGATCGGACTAGCACTGATTGCATTTCCTTTTCCAATAATTATAGATGATTTATTGGGCTGGCCTTTGCTAGCAGCAGGGTTAGTCCAAAGAAAAATAAAAAACTCCGCAGCATATCTTGACGATGCTGGCAAAGCTCTTCCCGGAGTCCTAAAGGAACTACGGGAAATCCAGCAAAAAATTGTGTAGAAATAGCCTTCAAGCAAGATGGCGAAGCAGTAAACACCATTTACAGCTGCTGTAAGTCGACGCGCACAAGGTGAGTATTCTCTTTTAGATCCACATCTGTAGTCAGTAACATAACTTTACGCAAAGCGTCAACAGACTAAAGCTATCGTGTTTGCAGGAACAGAGATACAGGTACACATTGACAGGTCACACGTCATGCTTGGATGGACCATGGTATTGTGCATAGATAATCATATTTCGGTGTGGACAGATAAAATGGCAACTTTTAGAGTTCAATGTGCAATTAGCTCTTTAAGGCACGTTGCACTCTAGAAAAGACTTGATGGGAGTTCACTCAACTTGACGCGTTCGAGTTTAGACGAAACGGATCATAGTTTATTTGTGCAACAATTTATGGCTACGGTCTTTTGTACGAACCATAGAAGCCGCATGAGATTATCATTCTATTTTTCTCACTATTTCAAGGAAATCGCTTAGGATTCTATAGGTTAATCCCCAGATGCATACGTCCTTTACAAGAAATGCGTGAACCTTCCTATGTCCAATCATGACCGTTTTCCTATTTCTGATGAGCTCATCTATGGAAATCCAGAAAGCTAAGACCAACTCATCGTTCAGTCGAATTGACGGATTATGCTCTAAAAGTATGACTAAAGGAAGGATTTTCATATCTGGCTTCTGCTCAGATCTGATAATTCTGAGGGATCCAAGAATGCGGCAGCGATGGGTAAGGTCTATGCTTGTTTCTTCCAAAGTTTCCCGAATAGCTGTCTGTTTTGGACAGTGATCTTTCGGATCGCGCTTTCCTCCTGGCAATGCCATCTGCCCTGACCATAGATCGTTGGGGTTTTCAACTCTTCTTACGAGAAGGGCTTCCAAATTTTGTTCTTGAAGCCTCAGTAATAGGGAAACCGCTGCATCTGCCTTGTCTATTGCCGTTATTGGTCTTAGGTTGTTGGAGAGTTTTGTGATGCTACTATTGTAGTACATACTGTTCTCTTAGTTTAGACGGATGTTTATGGTAAATGTTTGCTTCTTAGATATTAAAAATTTTTGTTGAGTTAAAAAAAATCTGGCGGATCCACCTTTGTTTTGATACTACTCCAAAGGATAGAGATAGAGTCTTAGAGACCCGCAAGTAATTGTTCTATAAATTGAAGAAAAGGTTTTCTTTTCATTCGGAATCGGATTGGAGTTGCTTCAATATGACTTTTCATGCGAAGTTGGCTTAGGAGTGTTAATTACAATAGATGTTTTATGGTTAGCTATCGAGAGGAAATTGAAGTTAGTTCTATAGTCTTGTTACTGCCGAGTTGATATTACTGAGATGGGTATTTTCTATTGGTGTTAACGCGCAATTGAGTGTATCGAGAGATAAAAAGCTTGAGATAATAAGGCTTCTTGATGATGACAATATGGAGATGGCGGTTGAGAAGCTTGCATCGCTTTCTGAGAGCCAAATAGGAGAGTTGGTTCTTGAGGCGATAATGTTGGAACACATTGTAAAAGGGAAGATTGAACTACTGAAGAAAGATCTATTATTTAGCGATTACATGCCTAATAGCCATAGTACTTGTGATAAAGACTCTACTGAACAGTGACCCTTCGATTTTGGAATTCTAGGTTAGCTCTGCTGGCTAACCATCTTTAAGCACCTAGTTAATCCTCTTAGTGCAAACTGCTAAAGAAGCAATCTCAAGGGCTACAGTCTGAGGTTTCAGCAACTAAGTCCTTAGGAGTTCCATCTCGTGAGGAACGATACAGGCTCCCAAACGAAAACGTTTGACGTTAACGCCAATGAGTACTCCATTGCAGCTGAAAACATGCGCTATCAAACAGCAAACAGACCTAACAGTCTTCTACCAAAGCGTATGACATAGCAGTATGAAAGGAATGGCTGGCCATTCCCATACACATCCATTGCCATATGGCAAGCATAACTTACACTTGGAAAGACAATGAATGGAAACTGGAATGCAAAAGAAAGAAACGCGAGGATCGCGACGTTCTCTATCCCGTGAAACAAAATAATCATATTTTCACCTTCAACTGTGTACCGTCTGTAAACATGATAGTCAATCAAGTGATCGACATCAATAGTAACTCCAACTACAAAACAGAGAACGAAGACACTAATCTCTCGATGAAAAAGTTGAATACTAAGGAATGGAGTATTCTGTTCAAAAAGAAGAGAAATTACCGCAATAATTATACTGGAGGCGATGTGCCACTTGGGGTGCATTTAAGCCCTCACCATATGTACCCTTTGCTGATTAAAGCGTGCTGTAAATGTTAAGTTTTCCTTTCTATGCGTTGAGAATAAACGGGCAATCATTTATACATAATTTATCATGACCTTGCACAACTTGTTCTAGTATTTGCTACCCTCCCAACAATCAATCCAACTTTTCTATTAATGATACTCAAAGATACTCTATGCGTGGCATGAGAATAGCCCTTCCTCGTAGGATGCGCGTAAGATATAATAGAGCCTTGGATACCCTGAGACGTCTTGAAAGGAGCAAAAGAATATATGATTAGTCCAAAAACTCGACATATCTTGTCTCTGATTATCCTCGGAGCCTTAACAGCAGCATTTTGCATTAGAGTAAATATCACCCAAGCCAAACCCGTCGTCGTAGACACAACCTTTGAAATCTATCCATTAACTTTGAACCTTCTAAGTCAAGGTGAGAAAGTCAATTGCCTCATCGAGCTTCCAGGAGGATATGAAGTAAACGACATTAAGACTTCAACTATCAAACTCAACGAGTCGGTGTGTGCAGACTCGGCTAGCCCCGCAATTGTCGGCGACCATAATAACAACAACGTATCTGACTTAACAGTAACATTTGCCAGAGCACAGATTGTGGATTTTCTACTTTCAGAAAACGTCACTTATGGTAACGTGACATTGACTCTATCTGGTGTGGTTTCCAAAGTTACTTTCGCTGGACACGACTCGATAATGATATCGAGTCTTATCGGCGACATGAACTGTGATGGCGTAGTCAGCATCAGCGATATCATCGAAGCTATAGCAAGCTTCGGTACTGAAGAAGGAGAAAATGGCTGGAATTCAAACGCAAACTTTGCACCCCTCTGGAACAGACTGGATCTGCACGACCTTGTTACTATAGCATACCACTACGGCGAAACTCAACCATAACGATAGAGCGATACCATTTCTACACCTTTAAAGATTGCAGAAACTTAGAAATGACCTAACCGCTCTAGATCCCAACTTTTTTTGCAAAGCAAAATTGTGGATTCTTAAAGGCATCGCGCTAAATTCCATCCGTGTTATACAGTGAGACACCTCTCTTCAACAGTCCTTGAAGAACTCCACTTCTAATTGAAAATAGTGCATGCATGCACCGTAAATCCTTTATTCCGCCCGAAGTGGAGATATCACCCGAAATTATCCCGCAAACCCCCATTTTTATTGAGCGCGCCTTTTCTCTCTCGTGTCCGTGCGCGTGTTCTGTCACTCTCTGTCTGTCCGTGTACACGCAAGAAAAACTCGTGGACAAAGTTATATTGTCTTGAATGTCAATCCTGTCTGCAGGGCATGCTAATGATTCGGCAACTAAAACCCATAGGCACTTATTCCGAAAAACAAGCAAGAAAATACTTGAAGCGAGGACTGCTATTTCTAATTCCCTTCGCGTTTTTGTGGCTTACTTCCATCCGATTTTTGCCTTTCTACATAGACGTGGGAATATTTGAAGTCAATCGGGGGTTCCTAATGGGTATGTTCTCGGCTTTCGGCATTACTTACACATTGCTTCCGTATACAACCTACAAGAGCGGACTCACAGGAGAAAGGACTGTTGTCAAGAATATTTCAGATAAATTAAGCAGCGATTACTCGATATTCAATGATGTATTGCTTAAGGACGGAAAACGCAGTGGAAACGTTGACCATATAATAGTTGGACCTACAGGCATATTTGTCATGGAGACAAAAAACAACAAGGGATTGTTACTTATGATGGTTACAGCTGGAAGGGCATAAGGGGAAACCCAAGCCAGCAAGCAGTATCAAACGCGTTCAGAATCAAGCACATTTTAAAGAATTGCGAAGTGTTCAAGGAGAAAGCTCTTTACGTAAATGCAGTCGTTTTATTCACAAATAGCAAAATTAACCTCAAAATATCTACGAATCCAGAATGGTGCGAAGTTTTTCAAATTAAAAAACTAACCGATTCGTGTCTCCCTGATTATATTGAGAATGAACCCATAAGTTTCTCTGACAAAGAGATAATGTCAATTGAGCAAAGCCTCACAATCAGAATTGGGAACTATGATGAATAATTCGAATGCGCGCGCTATGCTTGAGACTGTGGCTCCATACTTCTGGTTAACTTTCTACGTGAATGCTTCAATCATTTATGACGGCTGGATAGAGATGGAGTTCTACATACATCTGCGAAACGAATGACATTTCTTTGTTCCTTTGCGTGGGCAACTGGAGATGTCTCCCGCAAACTCTCCTCTTTTTCAGATGAGATTATTAAAGAACATCTATGACTGGCTCGGCGTTTTCAACTTCCAGAAGAAAAGAGGAGAAATCAGTCACCCAGCCTATGTAACGCACGTGCCCCACTACTTGTGTCCTTGTCTTGGCCATCTGCGTATAGTTTCTTCCGTCATCAGCCAAAACAAAGCTGATGTAGGGCTCTAGGTCAACACTTCCTGCACCGCCTTTCCCACCTAAAGCGATTTCAACTTCATCCTCAAAGTCCCTCAGCACATATTTTGGACCGAACATATACACACTAGTATCTACGACATATCCATGCAATCGTACATGCACACCATCGAAGGATTCTGGGTCAGAAGCAATCTCCTTGATAGAAACATCTCTGACACCAGAGAATACGAAGTGCAGACAGTAGCCCGAAATCACAGAAGCGACAGCAACTGAGAATAATATCAAGAACAACCTCTTCAACAGACCGCTACCACAATTAATTTGCACGGATGCAGACTTTATAAACCTACACTTTAGAACAGCATTTTCTTCTACATAGATATGGGACATTTTATGTCGGACTGCTCCCGAAGTTTTCTCGCCAACCCCATTTTTTATGGTACATAGAAGATTGTTCCTGAAAATTTATTAATTCATGGAATCATACCCATGTGCGTATTAGGAGATATATGTCAGGGGGAAGAAAGGTTTCATTGATTTGATTTCTTTTTGAAGCCTTGACACAAGTCGAGGAAGCGGGAACCTGCTTAGCTCAAGATGAAGAGCTGAAAGTGACCGAGAAAGGAGAAGGAAAAAAATTGAAACAGATTGAAAAGATAAGTACTTTTACGCTAACGCTGATTCTAATGCTCTCGATGCTAGCAAACGTTCCTATGGCGTCAGCAACGCAAGGACCCCGAACCGACGACCTCATCATGACCTTCTACGCAAGGGTGGAGCATGCATATGGAGCCTTATTGGCTGGCGACATCGATATGCTAGCTTATACAGGATGGTCCGCTGGGCTACCACTGCATGATGGTCAACAATTCACTGCAGATTTGTACGCTCATGCAATCACAGATCCTAACATCGTTCTTGCCCCGTTAGCAGGAAATGACATTGCCGGGTTTGACTTCAATAATAACTACACGATACCAACCTATCCTGGCATCCGGTCCCCAATGAGCTATCTGTCATTTAGACAGGCGCTAGCATTTCTGGTTAACAAAACCACCATAAAAAATGTATTCAAAGGAGGATTTGCGGATAGGATAGATGTCCCTATTCCCTACTCGCAGTCCGGCTGGTGGAATCCAATGGTTACAGGGATGGGATACCCCTATCCGTATGCCCCCATCATGGCAGAAGCAAGTCTTGATGCAGACGGATTCATTCAAGGCTCCACCCCGAACCCATACTACGATCCTTCATTTCCAAGTTCAGCCCCGAATATGAGGATATACCCTGATAATTGGTGGATGGACCTCGATCCAATAATTTTCTGCATTAGAACTGACGATCAAGCAATGCTACAAGCTGGTCGACTACTAGCAGACAACATGAGAAAGCATGGCATACCAGTCGATCAGATAGAAGCCTCCAAGGATGTGCTTAATCATTTTGTCATGGGTATGCGAGACTACCACATCTATACTGGTGGGTGGACAGTGAAAAAGTGGCCAATCTACCTTTACAAGCTTTACCACAGCGATTTCTGGGGTCAAAACTGTGGGAACCACGTAACAGGCTTTAACAGCACAGGCGGAAGCAACTACCCGGGACTGGATGATGAACTGAGACAACTCTGGCTCAGTCCAGCGTTTGCTGGATCTGTACTTCCATGTAACAACGCCCAGCAAATTATGATAGACGAATGTCTCTCAGTATGGCTATACAGTAGCCAAAGCTTTGTCGCTTATAGCAATCTTCTGGGCATAGTAAACATGGATGGTTATGGCCCCATTAACCCGTACACATTCTTGAATGCTTACAAACAAGACGGATCACCCATCAGAGTTGGACTGGTAAGTTCGCCAAACTCACTCAATGCTCTATACTCTAGTTGGATTTGCGATTGGTTAGGCTTGGATAGAATCTACTCTCATCTGATGAATGAGGCTCCATACGACTTGTCAGTAGATCAACCGTGGGTGGCCCAAGACTGGTATGTTGACACTTGGCTTGACCCGCAAGATGGAAAAAACAAGACTAGAGTCACTTATTGGCTCAGGGATAATGTGTATTGGGTTGAGCCTGTGACAGGTAATATGCTTAGTCAGCTTACTGCTCATGATGTTGAGTTTTCAATCTGGTATAACTACGCCTATAATGACAGTTGGCACTGGAATGATGTGATGGACGTTCACCACACGAGGATTATTGACAACTCGTGCATTGAAGTGTACTTTGACGTTCTTAGTTATTGGGCAGTTTACTGGATAGGTGAGCAGCTGCCTCTCATACCAAAACATCTATGGCTAGATAACTTCTGTGAAGAAAGAGATGCAACAGTAATTCTCGACAAGGACTACAACCCCTGCGAAAAACTGATGTTTACAGAAGATGCTGTAGTTCAAACAGTCAATGTTTGGCTAGATGGTGCACCATTAACGGAGGGTGTAGACTACGACATAGTGGCTAAGAACAGCAGTCACAACTGGATTCACTGGCTAACCCCTGCCTATACCGGTCAGAACCTAACCGTCAGTTACTGGACACCACAGATTGACCCACACGGATACACGCCAGGAAGCCTGCCTTGGCAAACAATTCTTGTAGGCTCCGGCATGTATTACATGACAGATTTCAGCCCCGGGGTCGGGGGCTACCTAGCATTAAGGCGCAATCCTCTCTACTGGTTAGAAACCCCAGTACTCGGGGACATTGATTTCCTCTGGTTCTGGTATGGGTATGACGAGTCACGAAGAATAGATGTTGATCGTGCACCGCGCCATGGATGTTATGAAGTTAACATAGTGGACTTTACGCTCGTAGGTCAAGCTTTTGGCAGCCAAGGCACAGCAGTTCCAAGCTCGAACTGGTTCCCGGGAGCAGATGTTGCGTTGTCCTGTGGAGTGATCGATAATTTTGATGTTGCCACAGTTGTCGGTAGTATCGGGCAGAGATGGGGATGTACAGATCCAAATATGATCAGTGATGTGGCTGTTATCAACGTTAACACATCCAAAACTGGTTGTCTTCCAATGGAGACAGTTGGGCAAGGAACCAATATGAGTATTTACACAATGGTTGAAAATCAAGGCTCTGCATCCGAAACCTTCGATGTGACCGCATACCATAACTCTACACTAATAGGAATACAGCAGGTGACATTGAACCCTGATGAAAACGTTACTTTGACCTTCTTATGGAATACAATGGGCGTTCCCTATGGCAACTACACTATCAGCGCCACAGCTGACACAGTGTCAGGTGAGACGGATACAGCTGATAACACGATGATTGACGGAAAAGTCTTAGTCACCATCACAGGCGACGTGGACGGAGACCGGGATGTTGACATCTTCGATATTGTTCGAATATGCAATGCATACAAAATGACCTATCCCAATCCAAGCTGGGATCCCAACGCCGACATAATCGAAAATGGAAAGATAGACATCTTCGACGTGGTAGCAGCAGCAGGAAACTACAAAGCGAGCTGGTAGCTCCTATAATCCCCTTTTTTTTCTATGTTTCCCATTTCAACAAGGAATCTTCTTCTATCAGCACTTTTACCGATTCTCAGAATTGCTATAGTATGGTTAAAAGGTAATGATCCTCAACTGTGATATGTTAATGATCCGACATAAGAAGCTCTCTTTCCCTAAGCTTCACAGGAGAAATCTGCCGAGATACCGAAATTAGCCTTACTATTCTATGAGTTTGAAGTAAAACCAAGGCGAGTGGAGATGTCACCCGAATTTATTCCCGCACATCTGCATGCATGCATTGCGTGGCTACGGGATCCTCTCAACAGAAGAGGCTCCAGACAATTTCAAGCCAGTTGAATGTGCTTACTGTCACGAAACTAATCCTAGTGACTCTAAGTATTGCCATTATTGCGGAGTACCTCTTGGAGAGGAAGGCGCCAAGTTTCTGGAAGAACGTGAGAAGAAAACAAGTGAACTGGAAGAATTGCTGAAGCGAATAGTGGCTGTTGAAGAGAAACTAGGTGGGGAAGGGTAGGGTGACGCCATCGGTTACGATGAAGAGTTTGTTATGCCTATGGGCGCCCATGCATGCATACATAAGCCACCATAAACCGAGTGAAAACGGTGAAAAAATAATGAAGATAGCAGTTTTCACCTGAAATGGATATATCTCCCGCATTTCCCCATTTTTCTGTCTGTGCATTCATCGAAATAGAAGTTTCTTTCACAAATGATAATAGCTTCTATCTCATATCTCATTTAGGGAGAAACTGTGAAAAAAGTATTCTCAACTGTTTTGCTTACTTCGCTTATTGCTAGCATGTTAATGTTGGGGTTTCTTGTTCAACCAGTTAGAACATCTGGAACCATTTACATTAGGGCTGATGGCTCTGTTGAAGGGACAGACAAGATTTCTACCATGAACAACATCACGTATACGTTCACTGATAACATTTATGACTCGATTGTGGTGGAGAGAGACAACATCCTCCTCGATGGGCAAGGTTACCTCCTTCAAGGAACAGGAAGCGGAAACGGAATAACTCTTTCTGGAAGAAGCAACGTCACGCTCAGAAACATAAAAATCAACCAGTTCAATATCGGCATCTGGCTCAATTCTTCCTCCAATTGTAACACTGTTTCAGGTAACCGCATAACCTCAAATGGCTACACTGGCGTCTATCTCTGGTTTTCCTACTACAACACTGTTTCAGGTAACAACATAATCTCAAACCACTGGGAAGGCGTCTCTCTCTACTCTTCCATCAACAACACTGTCTCAGGAAACAGCATAACAAACAGCCTTGAGGGTATCTATCTTTCCTCTTCCATCAACAACACTGTCTCAGGAAACAGCATAACAAACAGCCTTGAGGGTATCTATCTTTCCTCTTCCATCAACAACACTGTCTCAGGAAACAGCATAACAAACAGCCTTGAGGGTCTTGAGGGCATCCATCTCTACTCTTCCTCCAACTATAACACGATTTCAGGAAACATCATAACAAACAGCGTTTATGGCATCTCTCTCCTTGCTTCCTCTAACTACAACAAGGTTTCAGGAAACAGTGTAACAAGCAACGATTATGGAGTCTGGCTCTCCTCTTCCATCAACAACACTATCTACCATAATAACTTCATTAACAACCCACAGGTAACTATCTCTGGTTCCGCCAGTAATATTTGGGATAATGGCTGTGAAGGCAACTTCTGGAGCGACTACAATGGCACAGACTCAGACGGTGATGGAATAGGAGATACACCCTATATAATTGATGGCAACATTACAGACAACTATCCTTTGATGAATCCCTACTGGAACCCAGCAGACATAAACCACGATTTGAAAGTGGACATTTTTGATGTTGTGTCTGCCTGCTCTGCCTACAAGTCTACTCCAGTAGATATGAATTGGAATTGCCACTGCGATATAGCAGACCCAACTGGAATCATAAACATCTTTGACATAGTACTGATCTGCTCAAGCTACGGAGAAGAATATTAATTATTCCTTGATTAAAGCAGTGGAGATATCTCCCGCACAACCCCATTTTTTTCTTGAATGAGAATAGAAGTTTCTTTCACAAACATTATTTGCTCACTGGACTATTCATTATGGGAGACAGAGAATGTCTGAGAGAATAAGGCACGCTACAATTCTAATCCTTCTACTTTTGAGCACTTTTTCATTAACTCTGAGTATCCGATCAGTTAAATCAAGTCCTACAACCTGGACTGTGGATGATGATGGACCAGCGGACTTTCCCACAATACAAGATGCTATAGAAGCAGCTGGTTCAGGAGACACAATAATGGTTATGGAGGGTGTGTATGCTGAAGGTCAGATTGACATCGGGAAATCGTTAACTCTCTCTGCAAATGGAACAGTAGTTGTGGATGGTCTCAGAGATTTTAGCGTCTTCCATGTTAAGGCGGCTTCGGTAACGATCTCTGGTTTTCATGTCACAAATGGGTCCCATTCAGGAATACGTTTAACCGAGAGCTACGGTTTGATTCTCAAAAATAACAGAGTTGAGAACTGTCAGGGCGGTATTGTCATTTTCGGCTCTTTTTCAAATGTAATCGAGAATAACACTCTTTACGGTAACCACCAAGGTATTGAGTTAAGCCATTCAACCTACAACACGGTGAGAAAAAACAAATTAACTGGGCATTCCTTAGCTATTTTGGTTGGACACGCGCATTACAACTTAATAGAAGCCAATATTATTGCTGAGAATGGTAAGGGATTTTGGCTGCAATATTCAAACGACAATTCTATTGCTGAAAATGAAGTTTCAGATAATGGTTACGGTATATGGCTATTTCCAGACTCCGATAGAAATAGCATTTTTCACAACAACTTCTTGGAAAATAACAAAAATGTATCAGTGTCCTTAGACTCGATAAATATCTGGGATGACGGGTATCCTTCTGGAGGTAACTACTGGAGCGACTACAACGGCACAGACTCATACACTGGACAACATCAGAATGCAACTGGAAGCGATGGATTAGGAGACACTCCCTTTGTTATTGATGAAAACAATCAGGATAATTATCCGCTCATGAAACCTTGGGGCTTAGTTTCTGGAACCGTTAACATTGATCCAAATACACTCAACTTGAAGAGCAGGGGCAAATGGATTACAGCATACATCGAACTTCCTGAAGACTACGGTGATGAGAGCATCAATTTCTCGACGATTTTGCTGAACAATGTCCTTCCAGCTGTACGTGTGAAGGCATCAATGGTCAAGTTTGATCGAGCTGATGTGATCAAATACATCATTGACTCTGTTGACATGACTGGAAGATTCATGACTATCACATTGACTGTTACAGGAGAGCTCAATGACGGAACTCTGTTTGAAGGACATGATGAGATCCGAATAATCACTCAGATGTTCAATAAACTGAGCAGTAAACAGTTGTTCCCAAGATAACCTCTCTTGCTTGCTGACAACCTTGAAATACGTCCAATCCGAACATAAAATCATGAACCAACAGGTCTTGACCAAAGAATGGAATGAAAGGACACCAAGAAACAACAGTAAGCCTAAATCTCAGCAAAAAACCAATAAAACTCAAAAATCTAATCAAAAATCAAAACATCTACAGGACAGCGGGTGGCGCGGGGTGCGGGATTCGAACACGTTGAAAAATAGCGGGTTATTATAAGTGCATGCATTTTAATCTGATTGTTGTTTATTAATCAGGTGAACTAATTCGTGGATTTCACTGATCCTGAAATCGGGTTTAACCTGAGATTGATCTTGGTAGCTTCTCCAAGGTTTACTTTCTCGAAGCGGGCGAAGAATTAGAGCAGTTTTCAATCCAACTCTCGATGCTGGGTAGATGTCCCTAAAGAGGTCATCACCCACATAAAGGGTGTCACGGGGTTTCAGATTATACTGCGTCAAAGGGATTTCAAAGAATCGAACATCAGGTTTTTCGTAACCTATTTCCTCTGAGCTTAGGACAAAATCAAATAGGGAAAGGAGTCCAGCAAACTGTAGGCCTTTTTTCAGATACTCCTTTCTCTCATTACTTAGGACGCTGAGTATTAGCCCTTTTGAGTCGATTTCCCGCAATGTTTGATTCACTCTTTTGAGACGTTCTCTTGTCTGCAGTACTAATTTAAATCCCTGTCTATATGTTCTTAGCAGTTCATCTAAAAGCTTCTCATTCAAGTTGACACTGAAGCTTTGAAGGGCGTTTCTTAGAATCTACCTTTCTTGGTAAAAGTGGGAGATAAAAGAGTAGTTCGTATTCCTGTCTGCCTCTGTCCAAGTCCTAATGAGTTCTAACTTCCCAATTCTAATCTCATGTCTTTTCAAAATCGAAACGAAACTTTCTGATTTAAGTTTCAGGATGGTGTCAAAAGGGTCCAACACCAATGTATTGCCATAATCAAACAGTATGTTACTGAATTTAGATATGTTTGTCAATAGACACAATTCCTTCGCTTTTCACACTTGAGATGAGCTTACTGTGTGGGTTTGCGATGCCAGTCTCCCTCAAAGGTCATCTTTTGCTTCGTGTCAGGTCCACAAAGCTTGAAAGTAAGAGTGACAGCATGCTGGCTATTTGGATTCTTAACGGTATGAAATGCTTTTGGACCTCTATCGAAAACTACAAAATCCCCCGAATCAACAGGATAACTTTCCACACATTTCGTCATTGGAAGGCGACAATGGAATACCATAAAACCAAAGATATACTCTATGTGAAGCAGCTGCTAGGACATAAACGGATTGAAGCAACCATGATTTATACGCAACTCATAAACTTTGAAACTGATGATTAACACTTAAAGTTGCCACATCATTAAAGGAAGCATGCGGCCTCGTAGAAGCTGGATTCGAATACGTTACAGACATGGATCAGCATAAAATCTTTCGTAAACGCAAGTAGCTTGAATATGTCTCAAAACGGAAATATAGCAGAATAACGGAAAACTATACCGTAAATCCTTTATTCTCACATATTATGTACTTAACCTATCTTGGTGTTATGTATGAAACTTGTTACTGTTTTGTTACCAGAAGCATATTTGGAAGGGTTAGATGAGTTGGTGAGGGCTAATATGTATCCTAGCAGAAGTTCTGCGATTCGCTCAGCAGTCAGGGATTTATTGAAGAAGGAGCTTTGGCCGCGAGAAGAGAGACCCTAGTGAATCTTTGATCATTGTTGTTTCTCAGCGTACATTTTTCTTATAGTACGCATATTGCTTTCTGAGCGGTAACCTTCAGGTTTTTTGCAGCCTGCAGTGGATCTTCAGTCATTGTTATCGCTCTACCTACAATTAAATATCTTGCTCCTCCTCTGACAGCATCTTCAATCTTTCCTCCTTGAACTCCCACCCCAGGCGAATATATTGGTACACTTTTCCCGAGAATAGAATACACTCTTCTTATTCTCTCTGGATAGGTAGCACCGACCACAACACCATCCGCACCCCATTCTAACGCCTTTTGAGCGAAGATCTCATACTGAGAAGTTGGTAACTGCGTCTTCTCAACGAATACTCCTTGTCCATAACCTTCCGATGATCCCTCATGACTCATGAAGACGAGCAAAATAACACCTCGGTCATATTGCTTCGCAATCTCGAAAACTGGTTGCATTCCTTCTTTCCATCCCACAAAAGGATTTGCAGTTAATGCATCAAAACCTGCATCATAGTAGTGTTCAGCAATTATCTTGTTTGTGCTCCCGACATCGTTAATCTTACAGTCCATAATTGTAGGCAAGTCATATTCCTTAGCTCGTTTGAGCAGTTTCTGCACTCCAGCAAACAAGCCTAAAGGTAAGATAAGATGTCTGTTGAACTTCACAGCACAAATCTGACCTTCAACAGCGTCCAGAATCATCAGAGCTTTATGAAGTAGAACACCTAATTCAGTAGGAGGTAAGTCAAGAGCAAGTATAATGTTGGACTCTTTTTTTTGAGACGATTCTTCTATTATTTGCTTAAAGGACAAACTTTTAACCTCATCTATCTTCATGGTTTCTGGGGAAATGCCTTTCGGTTAATTTCAAGGAATTTTTGGCCAAACTGATCCATAGAAGAATCTTCCTATAGAGCTTTTTAACTAGATCTGAGAAAGATATTCATGGGTGTGAGTTCAAGGATTCTGCTTATTCTTTCTCCCTTCTCTTCGGCAGAACCCAGCAATTCGAAGGAACTTACACACCCAACCTCATTAGAAAGAAGCAGACTCAGACATATTTGATGATAAACTCATTCAGTTTGGGGATTTAGCTCGATAGAGCTTCCTTATCGTAGGCTTACGATCCCTGTATCTCTGCCAAGATATGACTAACAATGCAATCTGCAATATTCACTTTGACTACTGACTGCAACCCACGCCATCCTGGCTGGCTATTTAACTCTAAAATCACGGGTCCATTACTACCTTCCAGAATGTCCACGCCAGAGATTTCACACCCGAGACATTTTGCAGCGTCTATTGCTAAATTCTCGAGCTCATTGGAGAGTTCCACTGAAGCAGGCTTAGCTCCTTGGCTTATATTAGTCTTCCATGAGTCTCCAAATCTTCTCATTGCAGCAACAACATTACTGCCAACTACAAAGGCACGTATGTCCATATTATCGTGGGAAATGAATTCCTGCAGGTAAAGAACATTATGTTGGAACCGTAGAGATCTGAAGATTCGAGCTGCGATCTCTGGATCAGAAATTCTCGTTGAACCTACTCCACGCGATCCAAAAAGTGGTTTTACTATAACGTCACCCCCTAATTCGTAGAAACCTTCAATAGCTTCTTTGATGCTCTCTGTAACGATTGTACGTGGCACTGTGAAGCCGTTTTTCTCTAGGATAAACAGAGCGCGATATTTGTCTACACATTTCTCAATAGCCTCTGGGGAGTTCACAACTAGAATTCCTTGTCTTTTGGCGTGATGTAGTAAGTCCATTCGGAATATGATTTCTTCGAGTGAACCTCTTCCGATGGGACGGATGATTAAGGCAGAGAACTGTGTGGTAAGGTCTAGATTGTGTGTACTTAGAGAGCGTTGGCAGCTGATGGATGCTGCAAGCTGGGAAAAACTGAGGAATGATGGTGAGGCATTATGCTTGCTTAGTGATGCTCTCAGTTGTGAGGTTCCCCAACTGTCGATGTCTCTCCCGAGAATGCCAACTTTCATTGATGGGGGTCTCCTTATGGAAAATGGCGATTTGGAAGATAAAGGCTGTGTAAATTTTTTGAAGGGGTAATGGAAGGAATGTTTATATTGTGTGTTTTGATAGTAATACTCGTAATATGTCTGAAATCTGACATATTGTAGTGTTGGAGAACGCAAAAACTGTTCAACACAAATGCAGGTTGATCGAATGAAATGTCCCTATCTCTCAATCTCACCCAAGAAACGCTGCATCAACATGACAGAGGAAAAGATAGACGAAGAACTAACGGATTTCGACCTAAAACATTTCTGCGAAGGCAAACCAATATATTGCTACTACTTCAGGAAACCTACGATTAAACCAAGACGAGAACCTCCAAAACAACTCAGTCCATCAGAGGAAAAACTTCAGCTATCCACAATAAATAGATACTAAAGACACTATTCCAAATTAACATAACGCTTATCATTTATTGATGTATTGACTCAGTTCTTAAGCATAATAGTTGTGAATCGTCCTTACGTGGGAAAAATGAGAAAAAGGGGAAATGTCTGCTATGGCCAACTTTGCATGTAATGGTTGCATGCGATTACGATGTCGAATATGTTGACAATCCCCGAACCGTCGATGTCGTTGTTTGGGTTGTATCCCGGTTCTCCTTCCGCCTTCATATATGATCCTACAATCCCGACAATGTCGAAGATGTCTACTTTGAAGCTAGCGTCTACATCACCTGGTATTGTAACACAAACTTCCTTGGCTGCCGTAGAGTTGTTATCAGTCATATCTGTCTCGCCTTCAACTGGATCAACTTGGACACTTATCGTATAGTTGCCTTTGCCAATGCCCGTTGTATCCCATTGTATAGTTAGAGTTGCTTGGCTTAGGGCTGGAAGAGATGCTTGAGTTGTATTTACAGCTATAGTATTCGCGTAGATTGTGAAGTTGAAGGTTTCCGTGAATGTGCCTTCGTTTTCTAAAGTCACGAAGATTTTAACTCCATAACCCTCGCCAACTACGGTTTTGTCAGTCGTAATGCTTAACGTTGCCATATCGTGAATGCCTGATTCTATTGACACAACGCCGTCAACCGTTTTGTGAGTTAACATTTGATCATCACGGTTTGTAAGATTGCTGGCAGAGATCTGCAAGCTGAAAGTTCCATTTTTCTTCGCATTGAAAGTCATATTAAATACTGTTCCATCTTTTTCGAAGGGTGTCCAAGATGTGGATTTTGCTGCTATTCGGTATGTTCCAGCGGTATCGTTTACTGTATTTGCAGTGATCTGTACTGGGCTGTAAAGTACTCCCCACCAAAAGTTGTCACTTGGAATGTACACTTCATGGCTTACATAATCTGCAAACGTAGTATTCCAGTTTAGCTGGAAGTCTAGTCCGTAGAGATCTTCTGGATCAGTTACTCTAACGCTAACAGTGAAGTTTAAACCCTCATATGTTTCAGTTAGTTGTGGCTCTACGCGAATGGCAGGTAACTCTTCTATCACAACAATCCATCTATCTTCTCCTATTGTGCCATTGGCATCCTTTACTATAAGCCTAAGTATCTTTTTTCCAGTAGTTATGATGTTTGTGTCCCAAGTCGCTAGAAGACCATTCGTGACTTCGTTTTGACCATTATTCACTAAGGTAATACCAGTTGAAACCCAGCCGGCGTGATAGTATTCGATAGTGTAGTTGCTGAATGTTGTGGAAGGAGCTGTTCCCCTTCTTGCGATGCCAGTGAGGTTCACTAAGCCCTTAAGGACAGCTGGACTTAGACGGTCAGAGTCTGGATTTGTCTCGAGATGGGCTGTTGGAGCTGCTATCTCAGTGACTATCTTTATCTCTGGATCTCCTAAGAGGTTGAGCTCGAAGTAGGTCCATCGCATACTGCCTGCAGTAGTCCCTGCAAAGTTCTCTTTTGAAAGCTGCAAAGCCTTACCAAGAATTGGCGTAGTCCCGTTTAGTTCGATGAAGAATTGCCTGTCAAATTTATCTCCCGAACCATGCATCGTGCCTGGCGAATACCAACCATATCTTGAGTTGCCTATGAACGCAAATGCTCCATGCTCATTGGCAATGAAATGCTCTATAACTGAATCGCTCTCGAAAGCCGCAGCATAGCAACCAACACTATATCCTAGGAAGTATTCAGTATTAGTTATCAATGTGTCCACATCAGATCTATCTAATTCCATCATTGATTGTGTATTGGTGTGCCCATCATGATTTAGAATGTGAGTTCCACTGTTTATCGCGTTTATGACCGCACTCTTGCTGTAGGTGCCATCTCTCTCATACAATCTTTTTGTCGTGTATTGTGGTATGAGGTTTGAGGCTAGATCCTTAGCGTTTGCGGCTTCAGTTTCTTCATCCAAGGTTTCGCCGAGCATCACAGCTTTTCTGAAATAGCTATCGTCGGTGGCTTGTTCATACCATAGTGTTTTGTTAACAAAATATTGTGCTTGCGCAACTCCAGAAACAGGAGCTCTTCCAACGTACACTTCAGCATACCAATCAGCCTCATCGCCAGCTGTTCCGTTTTGTGGTGAGCCCGATTCTGATGTGTAAACGCCTTCACCAAATATTGTGTCATTGTCATTGTCCCAATTACCATCGAGAGCTCCAAAGTATAGATCACAGGGCATGTTTTGATCTTGAGTAATTGGATTTGTGGCGACAAAACCGTAGACGCCTCTGTACCCAGTAACGCCTACGTCTCCTCCTAAGAGGATGTATTCTGTTCCCCAGTTCAAGTAAGCATCCTTGATGAAATTCCTTACCCTAGCCGCTGTATCATTGAATTTAGATCCGTAACCATCACCGAAAGCCCCATTACAGAAGTAGTCTGGGTCACCCAGAATGTCTTCGACTAGAACGATTGTTGCATTGAGTCCCTTTTGAATCTTCCAATCGATCAGTGTTTGAAATGAAGTGTTCATAGCAGCATTAGTTATTATCACATAATTGTAAGATTCTGAAGAGTTCACAATTGATGTTCGTTGTGGCGCTGGCAGACTCGAAGCATATGTTTCAATGGCTTCTGGATTGTCGACAATATGTTGCACAGCAACTCTGTCTTCTGGGAAATTTCGCAATAGAGGATGTTGGGTGCTGCTGCTGTCGCATAGTTCAATGATAATTGACATAGTCTCAAAGTAGGATAGACCATCAGTCTTCGGAAAATATTGAACTGGATTCACTGTGATGTGTAGAATCTCGAATCCTCTGAAGTAATGGTGCGAAACCTCTGAGAACAAAGTCTCTGGAAATGTTTTTGCGGAATTGTAGATCTCCTGATTAGGCTGATCTATGAATGTTGGCTTCGAAGAAATCCGCACCGGAGTTTTTCCATACTCGACTTTGAAATCGCCTTCCAGTAGTCTTCCAATGCCAGGAACTACATCCAGATTGCTTACCTCCTTGCCTAGAGGAATCACAGCTTTGATAGTGACAAAGGGCAGGACAGGTTCACCTGGAGCTCCACGTTCAAGCAAGCCCTGCATCGATACGGAATGATAGCTTGCAACTTTCTCGATTATAGGCTCTGGAAAAGCTACACTAAATTGTATGATGTCATCAAAGGTGTTTGAAGTTATAGTTAATGTTTGAATCGAGTCATTGAGGGTGTTTCCCAAGTCTAGTTGGTGTGTTAATTTTGAAGCAGTTACAGAGATGAATGGTGTTATTACAAGACAGCAAATTGAAATGATTAGCACTAATCTAATATGCTTGTCCATTTGACATCAAGATGAATATTGCTTCTTTCCATTTATCCTTTATGGAAAAGTTCTCTATTATTGTTATCCTTTTTTCCATCAATCTATGGAGATCTCAATTTATCAGCCCTAAAATCACAAAAATCAGTCATGTAGAAAGGTGTGTGTGGGGTTCGAATACGCATGCATGCAAATGGGACTGGCATATCCGCAAAGCAAATTGGATAAAACTATTAGACTACGTGGGTTAAGCAGTATTGAAGGTGTAGCTTAGGATGGTTGTCCGGATAATTCCTCTACTTGGAATGCCTGTAATAAAGAAAGATGATAAAATTGCAGAGT
>Ga0209986_10000688_pt1 | contig 33193 bp, 31 predicted proteins | sample BlataG_FD_183168 | JGI IMG/M metagenome (GOLD analysis project Ga0209986, IMG submission 183168) | Deep subsurface microbial communities from Black Sea to uncover new lineages of life (NeLLi) - Black_00105 metaG (SPAdes) (version 2) | ecosystem: Environmental > Aquatic > Marine > Oceanic >...
CTCGGGGCACCCTGTTATACGAAACCTGCCGTATACGAAGGGTTAGAAGTTCCCCCGGCACTGGTGTCGGGCAACCACAAGGAGATTGAAAAACATCGGCGTTCAGAGGCGATCAAAAAGTGCCTTAAGAATCGCCCTGACCTGTTAAAGATGGCGGAAATGACCGAGGAAGAAATAAAACAGATAAAACAACTCGATCCAACTATTGACATTGATTGAACCTGAAAGGAACAGACGATGAAACGCATAGCCCAGATTGAAAAGAGCTACATGCGGGATGATTACCCCGAGTTCAGTTCGGGTGATACGCTACGCGTATATGTGAAGATCAAAGAAGGTGACAAAGAGAGAATACAGGTCTTTCAGGGAACGGTGATCAGCCGCCGGGGAAGCGGCACCGGCGCCAGCTTTACAGTTCGCAAGATATCATCTGGCATTGGCGTGGAGCGCATATTCCCCCTCCATTCTCCGAACATTGACAAGATCGAAAAGGTCCGCTCCGGTTCAGTTAGGCGCAAGAAGCTGTATTACCTGAGGGGTCTTACTGGCAAGTCGGCCCGCATCAAAGAGGAGTTCGCCGAGACCACCAAAACCAACGCCCTCCAGCCCAAGACAAAAGGCACCAAAGAGGAACCGCCTGCTGAATAGGCAGATTCATAGATAGGGTGGTTATCCACAGGCTGTCTCAAAAGCCTTGTAGCTCGGATATAGAGCGGAATTCGCCTAAGGCGGATGGAATGAAAAAACCCCAGCCTTCACCACGGGGCCCAAAGTAAGTATGGTCTTGCCAGTGGTAATGTCACTATTGGGTTTCTCATTTTGCTTCGCCCTACTTGCAACCCGACCTCAAATTCTTAGAATCTGTCCATTATCTGGTCACAAGGGATCAACGTGCCTCAAACAGAACATCGCACAAGGATAATTCTCATACTATTGTTCGGTGTCGCCATGGCTTACGTTGAGGCAATGGTAGTAGTGTACCTGAGGGAGTTGCTATATCCTGAAGGATTCTCGTTCCCGTTGAAACTTATGCCTCTCAATCTTATTGTGATGGAACTTTCCCGCGAACTGGCGTCAATCGCAATGCTGGTGGCGATTGCTGCTATCGCCGGCAAGAAATTCTGGGAACGGTTCGGATATTTCATCATACTTTTTGGAACTTGGGATATATTCTACTACGTCTGGCTAAAAGTCACTATCGGCTGGCCCTCTTCGCTTTTCGATTGGGACATCCTCTTTTTAATACCAATCCCGTGGATTGGGCCGGTGATCGCACCCGTTCTGGTAGCTCTTCTGATGGTCATCATCGGGCTTTCAATAACCAGCCTGTTCGCCCGAGGATACACATTCAGACCGACCGCACTTGCCTGGGTACTGTCCGTGGTTGGAACGACGGCGATACTATTCTCCTTAATGCGGGACACCGGCGCAACGCTCTATCAACAGATGCCCCAACCTTACATGTACGGTCTTCTCATCGTGGGCCTGCTGTTGAATCTCATCGCCTATCTCGTCTCGTACCGGAGGGCAATCATGTCCTCAATTTCTTAGGGTTTGTTATTGCATCCTGTGGAGCAACAGCCTTGTAGGTCAGGTGCCCTGCACACCTGACGCAAAGAGAGAGTTAACACCGTATGGATCATGACCTACGTAGGCTGACGTCCCGCGTAACAGCGTTTCTGATTGTTCAAATCAACCGATATCTCCCTCGAGAAGTTCTCCTGTAATACCTTCTAAAACCGCCAGGATTGTTCTGCTCATGCTTTGAAAGAGTGTTACAGTATGTTTTGTAAGCCCAACCATGACAAACGCGTCTCACATCAGAGGCACTAAATGGTTGTCTCAGACGCGCATTCCTAACAGTTCTGGTGATACAATCGTACAATGTAGGCATACCACCTACTCCTTATAGTTAGCCTATTCTTCTTGTGCAACGCTGGTGGATGGCAGGTTCGCAGGGATTTTGCCCCACCTCAATTACGAATCCTTGTGAGACTTCACTTCTCTCATTTTCATGAGGTTGAACTCCTCGGACTTTCCCTTGGGAACGCTCAGAGATTTCCATCCGCTGCCTGCAAAATGCTTAGTCAGAAAAACAATTTGTCCCACATGGTAGGCGTTATGCGTCAGCTGACGATTGATGGCTTGGATGACTGAGTGAGGTTCGCTGCGAATGAGGACGGTTCTGTTCAGGTCGGTGGCTTTGAGCGGCTCCAACGCCTCAAAGAGACATCTCCAACCAGTTTCCCAGCGCTGCATGAGACCGGTTCTTGTGTCTTCTGTTTCGATCACAAATTCCAAGTCCCGATGTCGGTCCGGCTTCTCCCCGTCGCTGGTGAGAAAATCCGGCCATCGTGACCGCATGTTGCCGGCCATGTGTTTCACTATTGTCGCTATACTGTTGGATTCATCGTCAAGTACTGAGAAAAAGTGCTCGTCAGCAACCTGGGCCATTGCCTTCTCGGCAAGCTCCTTAAGTTTACGAAACTGATAAAGGGCATCTTCCAAATAATGTTCCGACGGCATGGTTACTACCTTTTCGTTTCTGATTACGGACTCATGCAGACTCCCTCAAATAGGAGCGCACCCTATGATTATGGAGAATAAGCTCTTGACATCCCACTATCAAGCGGCTTCTACAGAACTCCATCTAAGGCAAAGGTGCGAATTCCTGCTGGGTTTGTCAATATGGAAGGTGCACCCCAGGCACAGGAGATGCCCCTACGAGTCCGCCCGCAATATGCGCATCGGCTGCCACCGCCAGTAGGTTAACGAACGCCAGAGCCATTCGGCTGGCCCAAAGCGATAGTGCTTCAACCAGAGAGGGCTGATGAGCAGTTGCAGGATCCAAATACCGAGGACGAATCCCATCAGACCGAAACGCTCGATCCAACCAAACAACCCCAGACCGTAACCGTAGAAGATAGTTGTGCAAATAAGGGTTTGCATCAGGTAGTTGGTAAAAGCCATTCGTCCGACCGCGGCAAGAAGTCGTGTAAGCCGGGTGAGAAGGCCGGCCTTACAGACAACCATTACCACCCCAACATGCGCCAGGGCGACCAGAATGCTCCCGATATAGTTAAAATGGTTGCCGATCTTGAACCGGTAGACAAAGTCGAAATTATGCTCGATCAGCGAGCCTGCGCCGTAGCCGCAAAGGGGCAGACCGACCCCATAGCCCACGATAATACAAATAACATAAAACCTTATTGATCGTTTCCCGGAGAAAACGCCGAGCTTCATTAGCCCCATTCCTATCAGCATCAAACCGATGGCACGCCAGAATACCATAAATAGCAACGCCTGTGTCTGCATCATCAAGCTTTCCGGGGCACGACGGGTAAGTATTTCCGAGTAACCCCTACGGTAGGCTTCTATCTCTTCGGCAATCTCTTCCGGGGAAGGATCGAAGACTGTACTTATCTCTTTCCAGGCTTCGCTCATTCCTTGCTGAGGCGGAGTGAGTGTCTCACCAGCCGCCAGGGCAGTTTCCGCTGCCTTGGCTTCATGCCTGAGCATGTTAAAAAACGTTCCGGAGCCCACCTGCACTAAGACGCCAATCATCAAAAGGAGCAGGCCGAGAATAATCAGCAGCTTGGCTGAACGGCGGCGCAGTAGGTACAGAAAAAGCCCGCAAACGGCATAGGCGTGGAGTATGTCGCCATACCAGAGCAAGTAGCCGTGAGCCAGACCAAAAAGCAACAGCCACAGAACTCGCCGGTAGTAAATTCCTCCAAATGACTTTCCAACTGACTCGGCCCGGTTGTACATCAGTATCAGCCCGGCTCCGAAGAGCATTGAGAAAATGGCCATCATTTTTTCAAAGAAAAGGATAGAATTCACTTTCCACGTCAGCAGGTTGATTCCCGTAAAACCACCTGCGACCGTCGGATTGAAAATAATCGCACTTGGCAGCGCGAAAAAGTCGATATTTATCACCAAAATACCCAGCACAGCGACCCCCCGCAGCACATCCACCGTAGCGATGCGCTCAGCGGCTGCGACGGGACGAAGGCGGGGTAACTCCGGCTTACCGGTCTTCTGCTTATCGCTGTCAGACTGGCTTGTTGGTAGGGCATCTTCGGACATAGTGTTGTCTGCCATAACGAGAGTGTACGATATATTGTCTAATATGGTTTCACTGACCGTCTAACCGCAAGATGGTAAACGTGGTATTGCCATACTTTCTCCGCTGCCCAATCTCAAAACCGGCAAAGTCAATCCTTGAGGTTTCCGACGTGTCGTGCTGGCAGACTATCATCCCATCTCTGCTCAGAATGTCGTGGTTTTTCAGAAGTTGCAGCGTCTTGTCGATCAGTCCTACATATTGCGGCGGAGCGATCATAATGATATCGAAACGTTGTTTTTGAGAAGCTAAACGCGGAATAACTTTGAAGACATCATCGCAAAGGCAAGAAAGCCGATCTTCAACGTGCAGCTTTTGAGCCTGATGATTGATGGCGGCGGCAAGCCGCGCTTCGATTTCCACGCCGACAGCTTCGCCGGCACCGCGAGAAACAGCCTCAAACAGGTACGAACCAGTGCCGCTGAAGAGATCAAGGTAACGGGCGGATTCAAGGTGTGGCATCAAAAAATCAAATATAGCCCGCCGAAGGCGGGTCAGCGGCGGGCGCGTCACTCCGAAATTGGGAGCGGCAATGACTTTCCCTTTCAACTTACCGGCGACGATGGTGAATTTGAAATCAGGTCGTTTTTTTGCGCACATAGGGATATGCAAGTTTTGAACACCGTCTTAATATAGGCAACCCAAAAAACTAATAAAAGCCCTTTCGTTAGTCGACAATACATATGCACGAGAAATTTGTTGATAAAAAGTGGTTACACCACCAACTTTAGACTGTGCGACGGAAAATGAATCTCAAAGTCGATCAGATACTGCCCAACTTCGACCACGTCGAACAGATGCTGGCCAATAAAGGATACAGGGCTGTCTGCGGCGTTGACGAGGTCGGACGAGGGCCACTGGCCGGACCAGTCGTGGCAGCCGCCGTTATCATACCGCCCGGGGTAGAACTTGAAGGAGTCACCGACTCCAAGAAGCTGTCGTCGGTTCGCCGCGAAGAGTGGTTTGAAAAGATTGTCGAGCTGGGCCTACCGTGTGCGGTTGGGATTATCGACAACGAGTGTATCGACAAGATGAACATCCTGAAGTCCTCGCTGATGGCCATGCGCAAGGCGGTGATGGATTTGAAACAGGCGCCTGACTTTGTTCTCGTCGACGGTGAGTATCCTATCCCAAAGATAGAACAACCCCAGTTCGCCATAGTCGGCGGTGACCAACGCTGCCGATGTATAGGGGCCGCCTCAATCGTCGCCAAGGTCACCCGCGACCGTATTATGGACCGTTACCAGGCGCTGTACCCCTCGTTTTCTTTCTCCCAGCACAAAGGCTACCCCACCCCGGCTCATCTGGAGGAACTGCGAGAGCATGGTCCGTGCGAGATTCACCGCAAGTCATTCAAGCCGGTCGCCGACTTACTCAAAGAATATGCCCTCCTCTAAAAAAGGTCGCCACAACGGAAACCGGTACCAGTACCCCACCCAACGGGTGGGTTCTAAAAGTGGGAGAAGCTTCGAGCGGCTGGCGGCTGCGTTCTTTGAGCAAAACGGCTTTGAGATTCTCCAGCGCAACTGGCGCACCGGACGCCGCGAGATTGATCTCATCGTGAAAAAAGGCAATCTCATCGCCTTCGTGGAGGTCAAGTCGGCTTCGTCCAGGAAATACGGCCATCCGGCTAATCGCGTAGACGAAAGAAAAGTCGCCAATCTAACCAAAGCGGCCCAGCAGTACCTGATCGACAACAAGATTGAAGGCTGTGACCTGCGCTTTGACGTGGTGACGTTTGTCAACGGCAAGCTGGAACACTTCCCCGACGCCTTCCCGGCCACGGACTGAGTCACATCGTGATTTACTCCGTAACCCTTATCGAGTCTCCTTCGACGGCTGTGTCCCCTTGCAAGAGTTCCATCTCGATAGCGGACAGAGAGTCTACGTACTGGTTGACCAGCCTTGTGAAAAGGTCATACTCCTCAGGGTGGTTCTTGTGCCGGTCTATATAATCCTGCATTCTTTCCATAGATAGAGAGTGGGCATTCAGCAGCGAATCACGGTAGGCGATGAATCTCTCCGGCTCCAGTCGGTATTTAGCGGTCGCAATCCACACCTGCGCGGTGACCAGGGCGTGCCTGACCGCCTGTTGATGCTGCCGTTCGGTGCTGATCTTGTTATACAGAAAATAACCAAAGACGATAACCAGCAACAAGATAAAGAGCATAATTCGTTTGACCCAGAGCAAAATTCTACCAACTTTCCATTGCCTGTTGACGTAAGACGTTGTAAACTATTGGAGTTTGGTCAACAGGTCAAGGTTTTATAGAATGGAGCTTTACCACCCTCTCACACGCCGCAAGAGCCGGGTTGTCAAAGTCGGCGAGGTGCTGATCGGCGGCGGTTTCCCGATTGCTATTCAATCCATGACCACCACCGACACGCGAGATGCCGAAGCAACCGTGGCGCAGATAAACCAGCTCTTTAACGCCGGCTGTGACATCGTGCGGATCTCTGTGCTCAACCATCGCGCCGCCGACCGGCTGGCCGATATTCGAGCGCAGGTCTCCAAGCCGCTGGTGGCCGACATCCACTTTCAGTATAAACTTGCTTTGAAGGCCATCGAAGCCGGCTTTGACAAAATCCGTATAAACCCCGGCAATATCGGTGCAGAGTGGAAGGTCCGCGAAGTCACGAAGGCCGCCAAAGATGCCGAGGTGCCGATTCGCATTGGCGTCAACTCCGGTTCCTTACCGAAAGATTTGCTCGAAAAGTATGGCCATGAGGACCCCGAGGCGTTTGTGCAGGCGGCTCTGCGAGAGGCGGAAATTCTGGAGGATATGAACTTCAATGATATTGTCATCTCCGTCAAATCAACCAACACCATCACTGCCTTCTGGGCCTATCACATGTTAGGCGAAAAGTGCGACTATCCCCTCCATGTCGGTATTACCGAGGCAGGCATTCTTGAAACCGGCACGATCAAATCCTCGGTCGGTATCGGGGCCATCCTGCTGACCGGAATCGGCGACACAATACGCGTTTCGCTGACGGCTGACCCGATTCATGAGGTGCGCGTCGCCAAGCAGATACTTGCCTCGTGCGAACTCAAAACCGAAGGAGTAGATGTTATCTCGTGCCCCACCTGCGGGCGCTGTCAGATAGATCTCATTCCGCTGGCTGAGTCTGTCTCTGAAAAGACGAAACACATTAAGACGCCACTCAAAGTGGCCGTGATGGGGTGCGCCGTCAACGGCCCCGGCGAGGCAGCGGCAGCCGATGTCGGCATTACCGGCGGGGATGGCAAGGGGCTTCTTATTAAGAAGGGTCAGATCGTCAAACGAATGAATGAAGCCGACCTGGAGAAATCCCTCCTTGACGAAATCGAAGCCATGACCGGCGAGAAGATCCCGCGGTAGGTCGGGTTTCGCAGTACGCCTCTGGCGGACAAGAAACCCGACACTTCATGCTCTACCGATGAGTGTATCTTCCACGGCCAAATAAGTTTGACCGTACCACCCTTCGACTCCGCTCAGGGTGACAAACTCACCGGCAGGGACAAGCCCTGCCGCTACGCTACATGAGATAAATCGGCCCCTGGCCGTCATGGTGAGCGGAGTCGAACCATGACCGGCTTATCTAGTTTTGTGCCCGGCGGGTCTTCAGACCCGACGGGAAAGCCCTTGCCACGCGGGGCGATCTGAAGATCACCCCCCCCCCACAGAATAGGTGTCCTTCCCACCTATGGACAGGGCGGAGGTGGTAAGCAACTCTGGAACAGGGTGGCACATTCCGACCCTCTCCGAAAAGGCAAGATATCCTATATCTGTCGAATCTATACCTCTGTAAATAAGAGGCTGCCTGACAAACGAACACATTCTGGCCTATACTAAATTCTTGTTGAAATAAAGCGGCTTAGCCGCCGGCTTAGCCGTCGAAAAATTGCTTGACAAAACGGTCAAGGCACCTTTCTTGCCTCATCAAAACTTGTGAAATCAGTCACATAATTTGACTGCGTGAGGACGACAGGTAAATTACATGTCTGAGTATTTGGCCGTTCTGATCTTCATCTTTGCTGGTACCGGCATCGTCCTGTTCACCTTTTTCCTGGCCCGACTAATCCGGCCCCACAATCCGTATCCAAAAAAGGACATCAACTACGAATGCGCCGAACTGCCGATTGGCACCTCCTGGATTCAGTTCAACAACCGCTTCTATATCTTCGCCCTCATTTTTGTAATCTTCGACGTTGAGGTCGTTTTCCTGTTTCCCTGGGCAGTGGCGTTCGGCCGGTTGGGATTGTTTGCGCTGGTGGAAATGGTCATTTTCATTCTGATTCTCTTTTTCGGTTTGTTTTATGCCTGGCGGAAAGGGGCGCTCAAGTGGGTCTGATCAAGAAGGCTCCCTTCTACTTAGAGAAAATCCCCGGCGGCGGGCTGGTGCTGACAACCCTTGAAGCGGTACTTCATCAGGCTCAGGCTAAGTCATTATGGTACCTGCTGTTTGGTACCGCCTGCTGTGCGATCGAGCTTATGTGCACGGGCGCATCGCGGTATGACTTTGACCGTTTAGGGATGATCTTCCGCCCCACGCCTCGCCAGGCGGATTTAATTATTGCGGCGGGAACAATTACCAAGAAAATGGCGCCCCGGCTGCGTCGGCTGTACGACCAGATGGCCGAACCGCGATATGTCATTGCCATGGGTGGCTGCACTATTAGCGGTGGGCCGTTCTACTATGACAGCTATGCGGTGGAGAAAGGGATTGACCACATTGTTCCCGTCGATATTTACATCCCCGGCTGCCCGCCGCGACCAGAATCGCTGCTTGAAGGATGTATCCACTTGCAGGAAAAGATAAAAAAGCAAAAACTCTCCGACTGGCAGGAAAAGTAGCGTGACCAAAGAGGAACTGGCGGCATATGTCACGGAGAATTTCGATGGTAAGCTCAAGCCGCTGGACAGCGGTCGCTACGATCCTCTTTTTCAGGTAGAAGCCGACGACCTTCTCGACGTCGCCCGTGCCCTGAAAGAGGATGAGAACCTCAAGTTTGACTACCTCTGCAACATTTGTGGCGTTGACACCAAAGAGCGCTTTGAGGTTGTCTACAACGTAGCCTCGGTTTCAAAGAATCTGCGGCTTGATTTCAAGCTGACTCTCCCCTATGACAACGCCGAGGTGGAGTCGGTCCAGGAAATCTGGCCGGCGGCCAACTGGTACGAACGAGAAATGTGGGAGCTGTACGGCATTAATGTGCTCAACCATGATAACCTGAAGCGTTTCCTACTGCCCGATGACTGGGACCAGGGACACCCGCTGCGCAAGGATTGGGATGCGCCTGACTTCGTGCGCCTGCCGGAGGGGGATTAATGGCCGAGTTGCGCACACAAGAGTTTATTGTCAATATGGGTCCGCACCACCCGGCGACACACGGGGTCTGCCGGTTGATGCTGACCATGAACGGTGAAAAGATCGTTAAGATTGAGCCGGTTATAGGCTATTTGCATCGGGCCATCGAAAAGATATGCGAAAACCGCACCTACGCCCAATGCATCCCTATTCTTGACCGCTTTGAGTACGTAACCTCTATGTCGTGCAACTACGTGTTTTCGCTGGCAGCCGAAAGGCTGGCCGAGATTGAAGTGCCCCAGCGGGCGGAATACCTGCGGGTAATCATGTTGGAACTGAACCGGATCGCCTCGCACCTGCTGTTTTACGGCGTCACGGCTATGGACATCGGCGCTTATACGCCGTTTCTCTATGGCCTGCGGGAGCGAGAGTCGATCATCGATCTGTTTGAGATGACCTGCGGCCAGAGGCTGACCTATAATTACATCCGCGTCGGGGGCGTATCGAACGACATACCGAAGGAGTTTGTCCCCAAGTGCCGTGAGGCGATAAAGATAATCGGTGAGAAGCTTTCGGACTACACCGGTCTGCTTAACGAGAATCCCATTTGGATTGAGCGCACCAAAGGGATTGCGGTGCTCCCGGCCGATCTGGCGATCGCGTATGGCGTGTCGGGGCCGGTATTGCGAGCCTCCGGTGTTCAGTATGACATTCGCCGTAATGACCCCTACTGCATCTACGACCGGCTTGATTTTGAAATCCCAGTGCGGCACAACGGAGACTGCTTCGACCGATACATGCTGCGTATAGACGAAATTCGACAGTCGATTAGAATTATCTCCCAGGCGCTTGACGGACTGCCGGAAGGTGAGATCAGAAATAAGAAAGTCAAAGACGCCACTTTCAAGCCGCCGGCAGGTGAAGCGTACGCCCGTATCGAAAACTCCCGTGGCGAGATGGGCATTTATTTAATTTCGGACGGTTCCAAAAAGCCGCTGCGAGTGAAAACCCGGGGCGGTTCGTACAACCAGCTACAGGTGCTGCCCCATTACGGCACCAACATGCTGATTGCCGATCTCGTTGCCAACTTCGCCACCCTCGATGTCATCATGCCGGAGGTCGATCGGTGACAGGCAAGCCTGTTTTACTTGCAGAACTCCACGGCTTGTTTCAGTGGCTCCATGAGAAACTGCAGGCGACTGGTCTATCCCAGACATGGGTGGACATTATCACCTATGCTACGTTGGGCGTAATTATTTTCGGGGTGCTGTCGCTGATAGCGCTTTACCTGATCTGGTGGGAACGCAAGATCTCCGCGCATGTCCAGCAGCGGTTCGGCCCGATGCGTCACGGCTGGCACGGCTGGTATCAGACCGTCATGGATGCCCTCAAGCTGCTTCAGAAAGAGGACATCCGGATTGTTACACGCGACAAGGTGGTCTTCTTCTGGGCGCCGGTCATCTGTTTTGTGGCGGCCTTTCTGGCATACGTGGTCATGCCTTTCGGCGATCGTCTGATCGTTGCGGACCTGAACATCGGCATTCTTTACATCATGGCGGTTACCACCTTCACGATTATCTCACTGTTGATGGCCGGCTGGGGGTCAAACAACAAGTATGCCCTGCTGGGGGGGATGCGTTCCGCAGCCCAGGTGGTCAGCTACGAGGTTCCGATGGTAGCCTCGATACTGACGATTATTATTTTTGTCGGGTCACTGTCAATGATGGACATTGTCAAAGCGCAGTCGGGTCTGATTTTCAACTGGTACATCTTTCGCATTCCGTTCGGGCCCATTGCGTTTCTTACGTACATCGTTGCCGCCACGGCTGAATGCAACCGCACCCCGTTCGATATTCCCGAGGCCGAGCAGGAACTGGTATCCGGCTACAACGTCGAGTACTCCGGGATGAAATTCGCCATGTTTTTCCTGGCCGAGTTCGTCAACATGTTCACTGTGTCGGCTATCGCCGTCACTCTGTTCTTCGGTGGCTGGAACGGCTGGGATTTTATCCCGTCGTGGATCTGGTTCCTGATGAAGACGCTGGGTATTGTGCTGTTGATGATGCTGTTCCGCTGGACGTATCCCCGTCTGCGGGTCGATCAATTGATGGAGTTTGCCTGGAAGTTCCTGGTACCGGTGACGTTTGCCAATCTCATCGTGGCTGGGATTTTCAAATACTTCGGGTGGTACTGGTAGGAAGAGATAAGTAAGTGTGAGTTTTTTGTTGAATAGTTTTATTTCTGCTTCGCGTAGCGGCGGGGCTTGTCTCCGCCGATTGAGAAGAGTTGTCGGGGTGACACAAGGCCGCCCCCTACGCGAGGCAAGTGATTTGTGTGAAAACAAATAAGAAATGGTATAGATGAATCCGCTTAAAGGCATACGCGAACTGGTTAGAGGCCTGCAGATTACCGGCAAGCACCTGGGTCGTCATGCCATCACCATCCAGTACCCGGAAGAAAGATGGACGATGCCGGAGCGCTCGCGCGGGATTGTCGTGCTGCTGTCCGACAAAGAGACCGGCGAGCTGAACTGCACCGCCTGTATGCTGTGCGAGAAAGCCTGCCCGACCGCCGCCATCAGGATTGACGCTCCCCGCGACGAAAAGAAAAGGCGGCATCTCAAGCAGTTTATCGTCGACCACGGATTGTGCTGCTTTTGCGTCCTGTGCGAGGAAGCCTGTAACTTCTCGGCCATAAAGATGGCGACCAAATATGAGTTTTCCTCCGAGAGCAAGGAGGATCTTGTCTGGGATATAAAAAAGCTGCAGGAAGTGGGGCGCGACGTGCCCTATATCGACACGCGCAAGAAGAAAAAGGAGATGGCCAAAGCAGCAGCAGGCAAGACCCCGGCTGCCATGGCTGCTTCACCAAAGCCCGAAGAAGCACAGCAAGAGAAACCAGACACTCCAACGGAGAGCAAAGGCGTCGAGACGCCACCTGTTCCGGCTCCAACAGACTCTCCTGAACAAGCCAAAGAGAAACCTGGCGAGTCTGAGCAGGAAACGCCAAATCAAACGCCTGAAGATAAAGACAAGACAGCCGCTCCGGAGGGACCGAAGCCGAGTGATCAGCAAAAGGATGAGGGCAAGCAAGATGATAAGGAAGGACAGTCCTGATCATGGATGAACCGCAGGTCGGCATAGTGTTCTGGATTCTTTCGTTTGTGCTGCTGGTGTCCGCCTTCATGGTGGTCAGCCTCCGCAATATCTTTCACTGCGCTTTGTTTCTGATTCTCTGCCTCTTCAGTGTAGCGGGGATATTTATTCTGCTTGGCGCGGAGTTTCTGGCCGCCGCCCAGGTGCTCATTTACATTGGCGCGGTAGCCGTTCTGATGATTTTCGCCATCATGCTGACCAGCAACCTGGCCTCGAAGAAGATCACGCAAACGAACGAAAACGGCGTGGTTTCCTTCTTCATCTGCCTCATATTCGGGTTCACCACCCTTCTCTTGATCGGCAACACCCATGTCTGGCGTTACTCCGCGGAGGGTCCAGGGACAGACAACACCCTCAATCTGGGCAGGTATCTGATGACCGAGTTTATGCTGCCATTCGAAGTGGTGTCGGTGCTGCTGCTGGCGGCGATGATCGGCGCTATCGTTCTGGCCCGAAAGGAGCGATCCTGATGTTTCACTACCTGGCGCTGGCGGCAATTCTTTTTTCGATCGGGCTGTTTGGCGTTCTCACCCGGCGCAACGTGATCGGCATTTTGATGTCGCTGGAGCTGATGTTTAACGCTGCCAACATCAACTTCGTGGCCTTCAACAAATACATTATAACCGACGGCCTGACGGGGCAGATATTTGCCATTTTCATCATCGTGGTCGCGGCTGCGGAGGCAGTGGTCGGCCTGGCGATTGTCCTGTTGATTTACCGCAATTGGCAAGGCATAGACATGGATCATATCAACATAATGAAGTGGTAGAGCAGACACTATGACGCAATACGCATTCTTAATACCCTTGCTGCCGCTTTTCGCATTTGTAATGATCGTCTTTCTCATGCGATGGAAGGAAAAAGTCTCTGCCGGTTTCTCCATTGCAATGATCGTGATCTCGTGGCTGATGTCGGTGGTAGTGCTGATCGAGACGATCGGACGTCAGGGCGCGCCGTATGAAGCGTACTACACCTTTCTCAGCTTCACCAACTTCCATCTTGAGATCGGCATCCTGGTTGACGCTCTGACCGCCATTATGCTGATGGTGGTTACAACCATTGGCGCCTGTACTGAGATCTACTCGATCGGTTACATGAAAGATGACCCTCGCTTCAGCCGGTTCTTTTCTTATCTGTCGCTGTTTTTGTTCTCCATGTTAGGACTGGTGGTGGCCAATAACTTTTTTATGATCTTCATCTTCTGGGAACTGGTTGGGCTCACGAGCTACCTGTTGATCGGGTTCTGGTTTGAGAAAAAATCGGCCGCCGACGCCTGCAAAAAAGCTTTCATCACCACTCGCACCGGGGATTTGGGATTTTTAGTCGGACTGTTTATGATCGGTGTCTATTGCGGCACGTTCAACTACGGCGGCGTCTTTGACAGTGTAGCCTCCGGTATGATACCGGCGGGCATAGTCACCGCCATAGCGATATTCGTTTTCTGCGGCGCGGTCGGCAAGTCAGCCCAGTTCCCGCTTCACGTCTGGCTGCCTGACGCCATGGAAGGTCCCACGCCGGTGTCGTGTTTGATCCACGCCGCTACAATGGTGGCCGCCGGCGTCTACCTGGTGGCGCGATCGATGAACATCTTCGTGGCGTCCGCTGACGCTTCCCTGGTCGTAGCCGTCATTGGCATCGTGACTTCGTTCATAGCCGCCTCCATCGCCCTGGTGCAGGTAGACATCAAGCGCATTCTGGCCTACTCAACCGTCAGCCAACTCGGTTACATGATCATGGCCCTGGGCCTGTACGGCTATGACACTGCCCATCACCATCACTCGGCCGGGTACATGGCCGGCACCTTTCACCTTATGACCCACGCCGCCTTCAAGGGTCTGTTATTCCTCGCAGCCGGGTCGGTGATTCACGCTGTGCACACCAATGACATCCGCGAGATGGGCGGGCTGTCGCAAAAGATGAAGATTACCAACCTGACTTTCATAATAGCCTCACTGTCAATTGCGGGCATCTTCCCACTGTCGGGGTTCTGGTCCAAAGATGAAATTGTTGCCACTGCTGCGCACCATCCGGTGTTTCTGGTTGTGACGCTTATCATTGCCTTTATGACCGCTTTCTATATGTTTCGCCTGTGCTTCCTGACTTTCTTCGGGGAGCCGCGTGATCAGCACCGCTTCGACCACGCGCACGAGTCCCCGCGCGTTATGACCTGGCCGCTGATTGTTTTAGCCTTTCTCTCAATTTTCGCCGGATGGGTTGGTATCCCGTGGCTGCATCACGGGTACTCATGGTTCCTTTACCAGGGAAATCCGCCCGAACATACACCGTCATGGGCGCTGATGACCATCTCTACTATCGTCGGAGTGTCCGGAATAGGCTTAGCCTATCTTGTTTACCAGAAGAAGGTAATATCGGCAGAAAAGATCGGCAGCACCTTTCGACTTATCTACACGCTGCTGTTTAACAAGTATTACTTTGATGAGATATATCAAAAGCTGATTATAGATCCGATTATGGTGTTCGCGCGGTTCATGTGGACGTTTGATGCCCGTGTTATTGACGGAGCGGTCAACGGCACCGCCTGGGCGACCATCCTCTGGTCGGACATCAAGGAGTGGTTCGACACCTGGATTGTCGACGGCGCCGTCAATGGAACCGGGTGGCTTGTCCAAAAGTGGTCCCATCTGCTGCGTTTCATTCAGACCGGGAAAGTGCAGTTTTATGCCCTTTTCATAGCGATGTTTGCGGTCCTGTTCGGCCTGACGAAAGTTGAGTTTGCCTCGGCGACGTACACCTGGCCGAAAATGACCGTCATATTTCTGGCGGGTCTGCTTCTTCTGGCCCTTGTGTCCCGCGCCATTACAGCGCGAGAAAAGGCACAGCAGAACAACAAAGAAGAGAACAGATCGTGAGTTTGGAGGATAGACTTTAGTATGGATTTCCCCGTTTTGAGTTCAGTAGTATTCGTTCCCGTGGTGGGAATGGTGGCAGTGATGCTGATTCCCAAGCAGAACATATGGGCGATACGGTGGACCTCATTGATTGTCAGTATCTTCCCCATGCTGGCATCGTTCTGGATAACGTGGGACTACTTTTTCAATCACTGCGGTTCAGCGGCGCTGGCGTACGTGGAGGGGCCCTACGACTGGATTCCATCCTTGAACATCCAGTATTACCTTGGAGTGGATGGGATCTCCGTGCCGATGCTGTTTTTGACCGGCCTACTGACCACCGTCTCCCTGCTGGCGTCGTTTAACATAACAAACCGGGTAAAAGAATACTTCGCCTTTTTCCTGCTGCTGGAAGCGGGAATGATGGGGGTCTTTGTGGCCCTGGATTTCTTCCTCTTTTACGTTTTCTGGGAAGTCATGCTGGTGCCGATGTATTTCCTTATTGGCGTCTGGGGCGGCCCACGCAAGGAATACGCTGCCATCAAGTTCTTCCTCTACACGCTCCTTGGCTCGCTGTTCATGTTAGTCTCGATACTTATTCTCTACTTTACCTCCGAGCCGCACACCTTGAACATGATGACCCTCATTGAGACCTGCCCGACCATGACGCACACGCTGCAGATGGTTTGCTTCGTCTTCTTCTTTATTGCGTTTGCCATCAAGGTCCCCGTCTGGCCGTTCCATACCTGGCTGCCTGATGCGCACGTGGAGGCGCCCACAGCCGTCTCGGTGATTCTGGCCGGCGTCCTGCTGAAGATGGGAACGTATGCCATGCTGCGCATAAGCTGGCCGATGTTTCCCGAGGCGCTGCGGACGCTGTCGTTCTGGATCGCCGTGATCGGAGCGATTGGTATTATCTACGGCGCACTGGTGTCGATGGCACAGAAGGACCTGAAAAAGCTGGTGGCCTATTCGTCCGTTTCGCATATGGGCTTCTGTATGCTGGCGCTGGGTGCCTTTTCGTCGGTTACGGCGATTGCCGGATGTATGTTCCAGATGGTCTCCCACGGCCTTATCACCGGGGCCATGTTCCTTCTGGTCGGCGTGCTGTACGATCGCGCCCATACTCGTGAGATTGCCGCCTTCGGCGGGCTGGGCTCTAAGATTCCGGTTTACACGGGAATAATGATGCTGTTTTCCATGGCTTCACTGGGACTTCCCGGTATGTCGGGCTTTATATCTGAGTTCATGATATTTGTGGGCGCCTTCGGGGTTTTGAGCAAGGTGCTGGTGGGAATCTCCGTGCTGGGCGTGGTGCTCGGCGCTACGTATATCCTCCGCATGGTCCAGAATATCTTCCTCGGCGAATTTGACACGGCCCGCTGGGGCGGACTGACGGAAATCAATCTCAGAGAAATTATCTCAGTGGCCCCACTGGCAATGTTGACCATTGCCATTGGCGTCTATCCCAAGCCGCTGGCGACGCTGATGAAAGCCACATTGGAAAACCTTGTAACCTTGATGGCCCGATAAGATGGAATGGCAACTACCTGAATATAACCTGCGGATGATGCTCCCGGAGATTTTCCTCTTTCTCTGGGCACTGGCGGTAATGACGTTTGATCTTTTTACCAAGCGGAAAACAGGCTCGGCGGTCGGCTATCTGTCACTTTTGGGGCTGCTGGTCACCGGCTTCATCCTGAGTGTGACCGGTTATGGTCGGGGCTTCACCACGATGTTCTTCAATGACCCGATGTCCTTGTTTTTCAAGATCATCTTTCTCGGAGCGGCCTTTATGGCCATCGCCAGCTCGTTCGGCATCACAAAGCAGAAGATCGTCAATCACCGCGGGGAGTACTTCGGCTTGATCTTGCTCTCGACCGTCGGGATGATGTTCCTGTCGTCCTCAAACGAGTTGTTGTCGTTGTACATCGGGCTGGAGCTGACAACGATTCCGCTTTTTGTGCTGGCGGCTTTTTTCAAGGATGACAAACTCTCCGTTGAGGCCGGGATCAAGTATTTCGTCGTGGGCGCGTTTTCATCGGCCCTCCTGTTGTACGGCCTTTCGTTCCTGTACGGCCTCTCCGGCACCACCGATATAGTCCAGATGAAAATCAACCTGGCCATAACCCACCTGACCTTCAAGAACATCGGTCTTATCCTCTCCTTGGCGGTCGTGCTGCTGGTAGCCGGAATTGGCTTCAAGCTGGCCCTGCCTCCGTTTCATCAGTGGGCGCCGGATGTCTATGAAGGGTCTCCCACGCCGATCGCAGCCTTCCTATCGGTGGGATCCAAAGCAGCCGGGCTGGTGGCTTTTGCCAAAATCTTTCTTAATGGTCTCTCTGCATTCCACGGCCCTGAGATGGCCCCTAACGACTGGGGGAAACTGGTAGGTCTGCTAGCCTGCCTGGCGTTGATCATAGGAAATGTCTTGGCCATTCGCCAGAGCAACATCAAGCGGATGCTGGCCTATTCCTCCATTGCCCATGCCGGGTACATTATGATCGCTATGGTGGCCATGAACGAACTGGGGATCGCCTCGGTTGGATTTTATCTCTTTGCCTACCTGTTTGCGAATATGGGAGCTTTCGGCGTGGTGGCCATTTTTGAGGACAAGAGCGGGTCGTGTCAGATTACAAGCTACGCCGGTCTATCAAAGACCTCGCCTTTTTTGTCCATTTCAATGACCGTGTTCCTGCTCTCTTTAGTTGGCATTCCGCCGCTGGCCGGCTTTCTGGCGAAGTACTATGTCTTTGCCGCGGCCATTAAGGTCGCCGGCAGCAACCCCGCCTTTAGCTGGATGTACTGGCTGGTGGGAATAGGGCTTTTAACCGCCGTCTTCTCCCTCTACTACTATGCCAACGTCATAAAGCAAATGTACTTTTCAGCCGAACTTTCTCCATACAGGATCAGTTTCTCGGCGCCGGCGATGTCGGTGTTGCTGATCGGCCTGATCGGTGTTTTTCTCTTCGGCCTGTACCCGGAACCGATCCTGCAATTTGCCTCAAAGATGTCGTTGGTGTTTGGGTTTGTCCAGTATTGACGGAGCGGGAAAACTTGATTTTTTCAGAATTGAGCATTACCATCATCGTGCACTTCGTCATTAGTGTAGAACGATTATGTTGAGCGCAAATAATATAGTAACTGTTGTCAAACGACATTTTCTTTCCGGCGTCCTGGTCGTCGTCCCGATTATTCTGACCTATATTGTGCTCAAATTCCTCTTCGAAGCGATCGACGGCATTCTGCAACCGATAATCTATAAAATTCTCGGATACTACATCCCCGGCCTCGGAATTTTTACCACCTTCCTGGTCATAATCTTAGCCGGTGTTTTGACTCGCAACTTCATCGGCGCCTGGCTTTATAGAAAGGGCGACCGGCTGTTGGTTCGGATGCCGATTATCCGACCGCTCTACTCGGCCGCCAAACAGCTATTGGAAGCGGTAACCATGCCCTCGACAGGGTCCTTTAAGGAGGTGGCTCTGGTTGAGTACCCTCGCCGGGGTGCCTATGCCCTGTGTTTTATCTCCAAACGGGTGGACCTGGAGATCAACGGAGAGACAAGAGTATTCGTTACTGTGTTCGTTCCCTCGACGCCGACGCCCGTCTCGGGAGTGGTAATCATGGTGCCGGCTGACCAGGTGATACCGGTCAACATGACCGTCGAGGAGGGAATCAAATTCCTTGTCTCGGGCGGCGTAGCCTCGCCGGAACTGATAAGGAGCACCTCCATGCAGACAAGACATGATAAACAAGAGGTAGCGCGTGAAACTTGCTAATCTTTTTATGGAGCGCCGCATTAATATCAACCTTCAGGCAAGCACCAAGGAGGAGGCAGTGCACGAACTGCTGGATATGATAAAACGGGAAGGGGTGCGGCTTGATTTTGAGGCGATTGAAAGGAGTATCCGGGAGCGCGAAGAAGTGGAAGATACCTCCTATGGCCGGGGGGTTGCCTTTCCTCATGCGCGGACCGACGCCGTTGAGGAAATGTACATCCTTGTCGGCATTTCACGACCGGGGCTCAAAGATAAGACGCCTGATGGTATCCCGGTGCACATGACCTGCTTGCTTTTGACCCCCTCAACGATCGCCAAGCTCTACCTCCAGACATTGTCGGGGCTGGCCGCCTTTACCCGCATGGAAGGAACTCTGGACAAACTGCTGATGATTACCCATGCGCGGGACTTGATCAAACTGATTTCCGACGCCAATGTCGTCGTCGACAAAGAACTGATGGTGAAGGACGTAATGCGGCACGACGTCGCCACCGTCACCCCTGATGACACTCTCAAGAACGTCGCCAACAAGATGTTTCGCAACCGCCTGTCGGCGCTGGCAGTGGTGGATGAAAACGGCAAACTCCTCGGCGTCATTAGCGATCGCGATTTGATCAAAGCCGCCCTGCCCGACTATCAGGCCCTCATCTCAAATCTCAATTACTCCTTGGACGTCGAACCGTTTGAGGAGTTGTTGAAGCGAGAGGATAAGATTAAGGTTTCCCAGTTGTTCCGGGACGAGTACGAGGTAACCACGCCGGAAACGCGGATTGTGGAAGTGGCGGCGATGATGATTTTTAAGGATATGAGAAGAGTCTTTGTCACTTCCGATGACAATCTGGTCGGTGTCCTGTTGCGTAAAGACATTGTCAACATGATCATCCGAGGCTAACACACAAGTGTGTTTTATTTAGTGAAACGACCCTGGGTATACCTCAAGACTTCATGACATCCCCCGCCAAAAAGTACGACATTGATTCCTCTCTCTACTTCATCCTGGGGCTGACCCCTCTGATATGCCTGCCGGGACTGTACATAGGGCTGTTCTCAATCCATCTTGAACCCCTGGTAAACGTGATTATCTTCGGCATTGCCATTTTCGGAGCGGCGTTTGTCATCTCGTGGGCAGCGGAGGCGGCCCAGATTGACATCTCGGAATCATTGGCGGTGGCCATTCTTGCGCTGTTGGCAGTTATGCCAGAATATGCCGTCGACTTTGTCTTCACCTGGAAATCAGCTCATGATCCTTCGCAGGCACAGTATGCCATCGCCAATATGACCGGCTCCAACCGGCTGCTGGTTGGGCTGGGCTGGCCGGTGGTTTTGTTCCTTTATATCCTGGCCAAAAAGAAAAAGAAGATAGTTTTAGACCAATCCCAGCGAGTAGAGATATTCTACCTCGCTATGGCTACGCTCTATTCGTTTACAATTCCCCTGAAGGGAAGCCTCACTCTCATCGACACCGTCATTCTGGTCTCTCTTTTTGCTCTGTATGCCAGGCGGGCGGCCCAGATGGAAGTTGAAGAACCGGAGCTGGTTGGGCCGGTCAAGATAGTCGCCAATATGGGCAAAGCCGGGCGGCGCATCGTTACGGTTCTCATGTTCGTCTTTTCCGGCGCCGTCATTTTCTTTGTCGCCGAGGGGTTCGCCATGTCGCTGGTCGCTATGGGCCGAGACTTCGGGATAAACGAGTTTCTCCTGGTGCAGTGGCTGGCCCCGCTAGCCTCCGAGTCGCCCGAGTTCATAGTTGCTGCCACCTGGGCAATGCGCGGTTCCGCCGGTTCGGCCTTAAGGGTATTGATCTCGTCCAAAGTGAACCAGTGGACTCTCCTCGTCGGCACCATTCCTCTGGTTTTTGCCATCTCCGGTGGAGCAGTGAGACCGTTTATGCTTGACAGCCTGCAGAACCATGAGCTGTTCCTGACCGCGGCGCAGTCGTTGTTTGGGTTGGCAGTGCTGGCAAACCTGAGGTTCAGCCGCGCCAACGGGCTGCTTTTGTTCGTTTTGTTTACCAGTCAATTGATCGTTGAGAAAATCAGGATGGAAGTGGCCGCAATATACATCCTGCTGGCGATAGTGTATCTCATCAAGCACCGGCGGTGCCTGATACCGGCCGCCCGGACGGGACTGGGCTTGAAAAAAGATTAGCCTTTCGGGCCGCGGGGCCATTAGTGCTTTATCTTCTCCCTAAAGCCTATGCGCGGGAAAGGATTGACAATAGAAGTAGCGATATTATTCAGGTGGCCATTGATCCTTTTAAGATGCCGTGCATAGAGAGCCAGCACAACGGCATCTTCCGTCGCCAGAGATCTGCTCTTATTATTCTGAGTGATGATATCAGAGACTATCTTGTCACTTTTCTTGGCCGTGACATTCTCTCGTTGCATTACGAAGCGCCCCAACTCCTTATCCTGCTTGGACAGAACTTGTATAACCTTCGGGAAGTGATCCCTGATGATATCTTCGATCTCGGTCAGTTCCTTTTCAAAGGGCCCGGCCTTCAGTCTGGTGGGGTGCTTCATGGCCAGCTCGGCGATGTTCTTAGTGTAGTCGCCGATGCGTTCGACATCGATCACAATCGAGACCAAAACCAGCCCCGGAACGACATTCTGTGTTCCGGCAATTGTCAGATGGGTTAGAACATTGCGTCGGACTTCACGTTCATACTTGTTTATTTTGCGGTCCGTTTGATGGATATTAAACGGAAGCTCCGCTGTGTCCTTTTCACGCAGTGTTTCACTCGAGGCCAGAAACATCTTGTGGTCGAATTCGAGCATGGTCAGCGTTGTATTATAGGCGGCGTTGAGCAGATTCTCAGAACTGAACAGCTCTTTGAATTTCTCGAACATTTTTCACTCCCTTGCTAATCCAGCAAAAACAGTATTGCTACCGGTATAATAAAAAACACCACGGCAATATACAACAGCGGAATTATCTTTGTCCTTTGAGTAACCTCGGCCAGCTTAGTTGCCAGCCAGATGGGGATCTTCTTGAGAGGCCAGAAGATCAGGATTCCATAAGTGTTGAAGATCAAGTGGGCAAAAGCCACCCCGACGGCTTCTTGCGAACCGGTGGCGAGGGAGGCTAAAAAGGCGGTTATAGTCGTCCCCACGTTGGCTCCTAACATGTACGGAAAGACCTGGCCAAGCGACAGAACGCCGGCCCCGATCAAGGGGATGACGATCGAAGTGGTGATCGATGACGACTGCACCAGAACCGTCAGGAAAACACCGAGAAGAAAGCCAAGGGCGGGCGTTCTGAAAACGTAGCGCTGAAAGAACCTCTCAACCCGTGCTAACACCAGCGACTTGAGGACACGGACAATATAGCGCAGAGCGACAAACAACATCAGCAGAGCCACGACAATGGCCAGCCAGGCAGTGTCGCCGGTCAGATGCACGATCTGGTTTGCCACTGGCTTGGTAATGAGCGCCAGCGGAGAGGCGAACTTCAGCCCGCCGAACCCGGCAAACAGATACTCGGCCTGTCTAGCAGTGTAACCGATCAGGTTAAAAGATATCTGCAGAGGCAACAGGACAATGACGGCGCAGACATTAAAAAAGTCATGAACCATAGAGCCGGCAAAGGCGCGCTTGAATTCCTCGCCCCGGGAGATATGAGCCAGCGACACGATGGTGTTCGTGACCGAAGTACCGATATTGGCCCCCATCACCATCGGGATAGCCGCCTCAAACGGCAGCAGCCCCGACCCGACCAGGCCGACAATAAAAGACGTCGTCATGGAAGAGGATTGAATCATCGCCGTGCCGAGGATGCCGATAGCGAGACCGACCAGAGGGTTTGCCGTTGTCTGAAAGATGGTCTCGGCAAAGTCGCTGCTCAACAACTTGACCGTCACCCCCAACAAGGTTATCGAGAGGATAAAAAGGTACAACAGGGCGGCAATGGCCGCCAGCTTCAGCAAAAGGAGATTAGCGGGTCGAGACAGGAGCCTGACCCGTTTGACGAAACTTGGCTCTTCAGACATACCGAGCTGCTTTTGACATTAGAACCGTCTCATAAATTGGCGCCAATATATGCCCCCCTACACAAGGGTCAAGCCAAAAACAACGTTTATTTTCTCCGAAATTCTCTCGCTCGCAAGCCAGATCACAGAAAATCTGAAAACCCTGACCATAACCGTGCTGTCATCGCTGTCCACAAATATGTTGAACCAGTGGCAATAATTGAATATATAGTACTGTTATGGAAGAGCAGTTTATCGGCAGCTACAAAGTGCTCAAGAAAATCGGGGCGGGGGGGATGTCCAAAGTTTATCTGGCTGTTCATCAGGACGTACCTAACCTCAAGGTTATCTTGAAAATACTCAGCGATCCCCGTCTGGGAGAACGGTTTAGGCACGAAGCCGACAAGCTGGCACTGCTTGACGGTCACCCCAACATCTGCCGGATTAAACACTTCTTCAGCCACGGCGAGGACACCGTCATCGCCATGGAGTACATCGACGGCATGGACGTCGATGAAAAGATCAAAGAAGAAGGGAAGCTTACCACCGAAGAGTCGCTGCAAATTATCAGCGACCTTCTTGATATTCTGGAATTTGCCCACCAGAAGGGAATCTACCATCGCGACATCAAGCCGGGCAATATCATGGTCGACAAAAAGGGGCAGGTGAAGATTATCGATTTCGGCATCGCCAAAGCGGAAACCGACCCCAATCTGACCCTCGCCGGCACCGCCTGCGGGACCCCGGCCTACATGGCCCCGGAGCAGTTTACTCCTACCCAGGATACAAATTATGCGCTCGTTGATATCTACGCCGCTGGAATCACACTGTATGCTATGTTGACAGGAGAGTGCCCCTTCAAAGGGGACAACGAGTTTGCCATCCGTGACGCCAAGCTGTTTTCAGAAGCGCCTAAGCCGCGTACTCTTAATCCGGATATCCCCAAGCCTGTTGAAGAAATCATAATGAAATCCTTGGCCAGAGAACCGGCGGAGCGTTACCAGTCAGCCAGTGAGATGCGAACCGTCCTCGACGCGACACGACGTACGGTGAAAGTGGGCGTTCCTAGCGGACCGCCAGATATGACTATTGATGTACGCACTGCTCCAAAGAGAAAATCACGAAAGCCGCTTTTAGCCGGTTTCGCAGTCATCGTTCTGGTTCTGGCGGCGTTTGGAGTGTACCGGTTTCTGGCACCGGATAGTGAAAAAGGCAAGACTACCGAACTGGATACAATGAGTGTGACGGAAGATACCATTGGCGAGCAGTCTGACAGAGTAATAACGCCTGTGGTTCCTCCTACCGGGACGATTGCCATTACAGTTACGCCTTCCGGTGATATTTACGTTGATGACAGCCTCTTAGGCAAAAGGACAAAAAGCGCCTCGTTGACGTGCGATACCGGCATCCATATTATCCGTGTAGAAAACGAAAAAGCGACCAGAAAAGTGCGCCATGATACCGTTTCGTTGGCGGCCGACCAGGTGCTGCCACTTACCTACCGGTTCACAATCCCCAGGCCCCCGGTCAACACAGCCGAACCGAAGCCGCTCTTTAGAGAAGTGGTTATAGGCTCCAACCCACGGGGAGCAAAGGTATTTATTGATGGAGAACTTCAGAGACAAAAGACACCCTACACCTTCAAGTTTACGCTGGGTGAGCACGTCGTTAAAGTAGTGAAGTTAACCCAAGAGGGAGAAGAGGTAGAACAAGATAGTACTATTCTGGTTGGGGAGGAGGGCCCTGAAAAGGTTATCTTTGATTTTGAGAAATAATGCTTTTGAGGAGGTTGTTGATTCACTATCTTATTGCCGGAGAGAAATAACGAGTATCGTGTTAACAAGGAGTTGATATGAAAAAGTGCAACAGATCTTTCAGCCTTGGCCCCATTGTTTTGCTTGCCGTCTTGACGATTGGGACTTGCGTCACGACCGCTTTTGCTCAGGGAGAAGCGAAAATCGTAGACGTACTGGCTGACGCCCTCAACTACTACAACGAGGGAGATTTTGACAAGGGAATCAGTGTTTCCAAAGCCCTTTTTGAGCGGGCTGATTTGATTCCCCAGGACAGCATCGCCATTTATGAGGTTTTGGGTATCTTGACCTATGCCAAGGGGGATGACTATCATAAGCGGTCGTTTGCTTACCTTGACAAGATTTCCGGCGTCGGACCGTGCGTTATTCATCTCCCCCGCGAATTCTGGCCTTCGGAACTGCGTGACAAATGGTACAAAATCCTGCAAGCTAAGAAAAGCCTGGTCTGCCCTGAGGAAAGTAAGCCCGGCATCAAGACCATTGCCATCATGGAATTTGACAATTTTTCAGTCGGGAAATACCAGAAGGAACTGGGGCCAATCGGCAAAGGGATAGCGGACTTTTTTGAGCACGACTTCGGTAAGATCAGCTCTATGAAAGTGGTCGAGCGCGACAAGATCAATTTTGTTCTCAAGGAGCTCGAACTGCAAAAGTCAGGGGCGGTCGACCGATCGACGGCGGTTCGGGTCGGCAAGATCCTCGGCGCCAAGTACATGGTTTTCGGCAGTATCACCCAGCTTGACGACAAGCATACCCGCATGGTGGTTCGGGTCGTCAGTGTCGAGACGTCGGAGATCATCGCTTCCGTCGATAAAGAGGCGAAGCCGGAGTACTTTAAGATAGAAAAGGAGCTTGTCGAAGAGCTGGCCAAGAAGCTTGACATCACCCTGAGCGATGACGTCAAAGCGCTGATCAAAGAAGGCGGCACCGAGTCTCTTGACGCGACGACCTTCTACTCCAAGGGACTTGAGTACATGGACCGCTACGACTATAAGAAGGCGTACGAATTCTTCAAGAAGGCATACGACCTCGATAACAGCTTTGTCGAGGCAAAACGAAAGATGGAAATCTACCAACCTCTGGCCAGCTAAAGGTGGTTTGACAGTCACTGACATACTTTGAGAGGAAAAGATGTTGATAAGAGCCATGATATGGCTGCTATTGGCAGCGCTGGTGGCCGGGTGTTCTCAGAGCCTGTACATGCAGGGTCGCAAGCACCTTGATAAAGGCGAATACGACCCGGCCATTGAGGCTTTCTACAAGGAAATAGCCGCCAACCCGACCTCCGCTGAGGCCTGGCGGGAGTTGGGCGTCACCTACTACGAAAAAGGCGATCTGACAAAAGCCGAGGATGCCCTCAAGCAGGCAAACCAGATTCAGCCGGACGCCCGAATCCACCTGTACCTCGGCTTGATATATGAGAAGCAAGAAGACTTGGGCAAGGCCATCAATGCCTACACTACCTCGTTGAGTTTGCAACCTAAAGGCAAAATGGCCTCGATGACGCGAGCCCATCTGGACCGGTTGATCTCTAAGAAGCTTGAGGTTGATGCTTCCGCGGCAGTGGAGAATGAGTCGATTATCGACACCGACACCATTCCGGAAAACACTATTGCAGTGGCTAACTTCGACGGCTCCTACCTTTCACCTGAGCTGGCTCCAATTGCCCACGGGCTGGCCGAGTTTACCTCGATTGACCTGGCCAAGGTGCACTCGCTCACGGTTGTTGAGAGGCTCAAGTTGGACATGATCTTGAAGGAATTGGAACTAAGCGCCTCCGAATACGTCGACCCGGCCTCGGCGCCGAGGATGGGCCGCCTGATGGGAACCCGGAGACTGGTAACCGGTTCGGTGGTGAGCATCGGAGAGGAGGGCCTCAAACTGGATGCGGCCCTCGTGAACACGGTCGACAGTTCCGCCGTACGTCCACAGGGTGTCGAAGGCAAGCTGGAGAAGTTCTTCGAAGCGCAAAAGGAGTTTGTGTTTGGGATTCTTGACGAGCTGGGTATCACGCTGTCCGCTGAGGAGCGCGACGCCATCAAGGAAGTCCCCACAGAATCATACCTGGCATTTCTGGCGTATTCCCGGGGACTGGACTACAGGAGCCGCGGCTCGGAGTGGTTCGGTGCGGCTGAACAGGAGTTCGCCTTAGCGGTCCAGTATGACAGGAACTTCCAGCAAGCCAACCAGCAACTGCGAGCCGTTACCGATATGCAGACCGCCGGGGTTGAATATCAGGATTCCTTTGACCGGTTTGAAGGGTCAGTAAGGCGGCAGAGCGATCGTCAACGCCCGTCGAACGGTCTGGATTCTCAGCTGTCGTCAGTAGCTCAGAACTCCGGTACCATTCCGGGCTCGTCGGGTGACAGCTCGGTCGATCCTGTGGACGAGCCTAGCAATACCGGAACCGTCACAATAATAGGTGATCTCGATGCGCAGTAACAGCAACACCAACAAAATTGGATTTATTATCATCGGCCTAGTCAGCTTTTTGGTGGCTCTGTCGCCGGCTTACGGTCAAATCGAGTATGGCCGCTCGGCCTCCGGTGGCACTCAATTCTTTTACAGCCACTGGAGCCTGGAAGACAGCAGCGGCACGACAGAGATTAACCAACTGACCATTCCGGTGAGGGGCTTTATTCCGATTCGCGACAACCTCGAAGCGCTTTTCTACGTCGCCCACTCGTCAAGTGATTTGGAATATTCCAATGCTGATTCCAGCCTTTCGGGACTGGCTGACATGCGGCTGCAACTCAATCGCTCTTTCAGTGATGACCAGCTTCTTTTGAGTGTTGGTATTAATCTACCCATGGGCAAAAAGAAGCTCAACCGTAACGAAGAGTTACCCGTTCTGCGGATGCTGTCACAGAACTATCTCAGTTTTCCCATGCGCCGGTTCGGCGAAGGGTTCGGCTTCAATGTCCTGCTTGGCGGCGCGCAGATGCTCGGAGAGCTACGATGTGGGGCCGGCATCATGTACCAGTACAACGGAAGCTACAAACCGTGGGAAGACACCGGCAAATACAACCCGGGGGACTTCGTCAGCATTAATGCCGGAGCTGACTGGCAAAAGGAAGCGATGACGTTCACCTTCAATGCCGTCTTCACCGCTTATGCTGATGACCAATTCGAGGGAGACAAGATCTTCAGCCAGAATTCGCAGCTCGGTCTGAACCTCGCCGCTGCGTATGACGGTCAGGATTATGATGTCGGCGCCGGTATCGGCTATCTTCTTCGCGGGCGCAACACGTTCTATGATCCAGATAAAGGCGACAGAGAGGGACACGTTTTCGGCAACGAGTTTGAGATTCGCGGATATCTGATCCGGCGTTTGCAGGAGGTGTGGCAGGTTACCCCCTCCGCGCAGCTCAAACTTGTTGGCGCCAACGACCTGGGCTTTGGCAGCTCGACGATCTTTGGCTTCGGTGCTGGTGTGGGACGAACGCTTAGCGAACAACTCGGTATCAGCTTCGGCGGCAAGTATTTTGTCGGTAACGCCGATGATGGTGCCATCGACCTGACCGGATTCCAGTTAACGGCAAGCCTGACGGCGAATCTGTAGGAAGGGGCATGAGTATGAAAAAGTCGCATAGAAATAAGCACTTGGGCTGTTTTCTTGGTGTCGTTCTGGCGATACTTATTCTTTCCGGCTGCTCACAGAAGGGAGTCAACGACGACGCTGCCCCCTCGATTGCTCTACACATGAAAGTAACGGAACCGGCCCTCATCGAGCAAGTGAGTCAATTCTGGCTGATCGTCACCGGGCCAGGTATGGATAGCATCCAGACGGAGCTAACGCTTAGCGGTGGACACCTCGAAGGAGAAGTTGATGTTCCTGCCGGTAGAAAGAGAAAATTCGAAGTCCAGGCACGTGACCAATCAAACCGACTCATCTACCGGGGCAGCACCACTGTAGATGTCGTACCCGGCGAGACAATAGATCTGACAATCAATCTCTATCCGGTCGTCCCTCTGGTCAAGCTCTCTCCCCGCTTCCAGGAGGTTGAGGCCAATTCCCTTTGCAGCGTTGACGTTAAAGTGTTCAGGATTAGAGACCTTTATGGCATCTCATTTAGAATTCATTACGATGGCTTGTTGGTCTATCCGGACAGCGCCGTCTTGGCAAGTGATCTGGACCCCAACCTTATCTTCTTTGAAATCATTGATAGCATCCCCCAGGTTTACGCTATCACTGTCTCCCAAATTGACCAGAGCACCCCCATTGTTGATCGAGACGGCAACGCCTCTTTAGCAAGGGTCTTTTTCACCACCGACCGCGAAGTGTCAGGTCTAGCACAACTGACTGTCGAGGGTACTGGTCTAACTAGAATAAACTCCACACCTACAGCTGATAGCATCTTCATTGCTGATAGCATCTTCACCGATGGAAGTCTGATAGAAGTTGGCTGCGATTCAGTCGTTACCTTTCCTGACTCGTTACTCGAGGTTGCGGTACGTCAGGCTATCTCCAAACTCGAAGGTGACATATGCTTGAGCGAACTGCTGACCATAGACACTTTGTATGCTGACGGCGTTTCTGACGTCCCTGGCATTACTGACCTCACCGGGTTGTCGCACCTGGTCAATCTGAAGTTCCTGGAGTTAGACCTTAATCAGATCAGTGATATCACCGAGCTTACCCCTCTTACGAATCTGGAGATGCTGTTTTTAGCCTACAATTACCAAATTCAGGACATCACCCCTCTTTCCGGGCTGGTAAACCTGCACATGCTTGACCTAAGCTATAACGACATAACTGATATTCATCCTCTCATTCAGAATGCCTTGAATGGAGGAATTGGGGCAGGAGACGTGGTGCTTCTGATAGGAAATCCTCTGACAAACATGGCTCAATTAGATAGTCTCTGCTTCTTCGGCCCGGCAGTATTTGTGGAACCGGATATCAATTGGTGCCAGGAGTTCTTTGCCGGTGAAGGTCCATGAAACTCAGCAACGTTTATTCTTTTGCTGTCGGGTGACTCTGCCCGACAGCAAAAGTGCTGTCATGCAGGGTCGCATGACAGCACCCCCAATTGGTTACTTCTTGGAACGCACCTTAGTATGACATCTACTTCAGCAACATCATCCGCTTGGTTATACTGGCCTCTCCACCTTCGAGCCGATAGAAATAGATGCCGCTTGCCACCGGGCTGCCGGATTGGTCGGTACCATCCCAGGTGACTTCACTGTATCCCTTGTCCCTGTAGTCATCCAACAAGACAGCCACTTTCTGACCCATGATATTGTAGACGGATAACGTGACGTGGCCGTTTTGCGGCAGATAGAATTGGATAACAGTGTATGGATTAAACGGATTCGGATAGTTCTGAGACAGATTGTACGTTGTCGGCAGATTTGTCGCCGGCTCGTCCAAAAGCGACTCGAACATCTTCATAACACTCGCCTTGCCTTCACTCTCCGGGCAATTGGCAAGCGCCTCGTACATCTGCTGGAGGACATTCCCTTCAAACTGTTTCAAGGCGGTCTCATAGTCGACTTTGCCGTCCTGGTCTGCTCGTTTTCCCGAGACGGCTTGCTGTGCCCAGTTGTTGGTCACGCCGCAGATGTCATTGGCGTCAACCTGGCCCGAACCATCAGCGTCGGCGTAGACCGAGGCCAACGGCGTCCACCTGTTGCCTGAGGTATAGACATGGACTGGTTTGATGCCCCAGGAAACGTCGCCACTGTCCGGCCTCGAAGGGCCCTCATTGCCCCAATACAACCCCATCGGAAGAATATCTCGCTCATCAACGATGTCATCGTTGTTGGCGTCTCCGGGGAAAACCGCGACACCAGTATAAAACGCATAAACATATTCGGAATCAAGCGGGTTATTGGCCATGTCAAGGATGCTGGTGCGAAGAGTGCAGATGATGGTGTCCAGGCTCATCAAGTAATCGGTAGTATTGTCGAAAGTCAGAAGATACTGGCCGGCATCGTATGCATGACCGAGTAGGTCACCCTTCCTACTTGTAATGGTAAGACCGGTTTCCAGTGAGCTTTCCTGCAGCGCTTCGTTAAACTGTATTTGAATCGGCTTCCAACTTATGAGGATGTCCTGACCTTCGCCGGAATGCGGTTGAATACTTATCACCTCCAACTGCCGATTGACAACACTTATCGTGAAGCTGTTGCTGACCGTAATCACACCATCGGAAGCCTCAATGATTACCGTATAGCTACTGTCTACGTGTTGGTATTCAGGTTCGAAGGAAAAGAGGGCGGTGGTGTTGTTGGTGGTGGTAAGCTCCGCTCCGGCAGGGCATTGCTGACACCAAAAGTCGATTTGGTCGCCGTCCGGGTCACTGATGACAACTTCGCATTCAAATTCCTGTCCTTCCACCAGCTCAGTGTCGTCGCAGATCTCCACGAACTCCGGAGGACGGTTGGCAGTGTCTATCGTCAGTGTAACCGGCATATACTGGGGAGAGTTGACGGCATTGTCGGAAAAAACAGTGACAGTGTCAAAGTACTGTCCTGGCGAGAAGCCGGTTATGTCCGCTGTCACCGTGACGGTCGAAGGCGCCGTGCCTATGGTAGCTGAAAGGTTCAGCCAGGACCTATTCTTGCTCAACTCCCAATTCAGTGTACCCCCGCCGGTATTAGTGATCGTAAGGTTTTGAGGCTCGGGGTTAGCGCTTCCTGAGTCGGCTAAGAAGGCCATCGAGTCCGGCGACCGTGATATCTCAGGAACCGCCCGCACAGTCAGAGTCACCGGCACATACTGGGGAGAGTTGGCAGCATTGTCAGAAAAGACAGTGATAGTGTCAAAGTACTGTCCTGGCGAGAGGTCGGTTATGTCCGTACTCACCGTGACGGTACAAGAGGCCGTCACAATCGTATCGGAAAGGCTAAGCCAAAAGGCGCTGGTGCTTAACGAGCAGATGAGAATACCCCCACCAGCATTCGTGATCGTGAGGTCTTGAGGGCCGGGGTTGGCGCCTCCTGAATCGGCTAAGAAGGCTATCGAGTCCGGCGACAGAGCTATCTCACCAGCCGTCTGCACAGTCAGGGTTACCGGCACATGCTGCGGTGAGTTGACAGCATCCTCAGCGATGACGATGATTGTATCAGTATACACTCCCGCTGACAGGCCGGAAATATAGGCTCTCACGGCAACGGTCGATGGTGCCGTGCCCATAGAATCTGAAACGCTAAGCCACTCCGCGCTCTTGCTTAACGTCCACGTAAGCACGCCTCCACCGGCATTGGTAATGACAAGGGTGTCGGGGGCAGGATCAGCCTCGCCCGCCGTCGCCGAGAAATTTATTGCCGTTGGCACTAGAGCTATCTGGATTGCCGCACACCCAACGTCGTACGCGCCAATAAGTTTTTTACAGATACTGTTTGCCGGGGCGCAGGGGGAGTTTGCCGTGAGATAGTAGTTGCCGTTTGCAAAGTCACAGAAGAGCGGATCATCAGAGAAGTTGCCATTCTCGCCCTCCTGGCCGGCGATGTAGCCTACCCAGTCGCCGCCGGCATTGCCGAAAATATCACAGCAGAATAAAGAAAGCGAATTCCCGGGCGAAACGAATATCGCCTCTCCGTTCGCACCGAAAGCGAAAATACAGTTGGATATTAATGACGTACCTAGGGCATCACCTGAATAGTAGATTGTATCGAAGTAGATACCGCTTCCGTGATTTGCTGAATTATTTACAAAGGTGCAATTTGTTGGCAGCACGGAAGAACCGCCGCCGCAGTAAATAGTACCTCCTTTCTGTGCGGAGTTGTCATCAAACAGACATCCTGTCAGAGTCGGTGATGAACTGTGGCAGTATAGCCCTCCGCCAAAGTAACCAGTGTTACCGATGAACTTGCAGTTGGTCACCAATGGAGATGCATACCAGCAGGTCATGGCACTCCCCACGTTGTTCTCGAAGACACAGTTTCGTATTGTCGGCCCGACGTTGTCCATGTAGATGCCACCGCCGCTGCCCTCTCCAGGATATCCTCCGCGGAAGGTGAAGCCGTCCACCACATTGTCCGGGGAACCATAGGAATCGAGATAGAGAACACGGTGTTGATCATCGGAGGACCCCTCACAATCAATTATGGTGTTCTCCGGACCACTCTCGGATTTCAAGATTATTTGCCAATCGTGCACGTAGAGATCTCGGTTGCCGTCACCGGTATAGGTGCCGGGAGCAACCAGGATCGTATCGCCCTCCGCAGAGGCGTCAATTGCCTCCTGGATGGTAAGGTATT
>Ga0209986_10000689_pt1 | contig 33187 bp, 27 predicted proteins | sample BlataG_FD_183168 | JGI IMG/M metagenome (GOLD analysis project Ga0209986, IMG submission 183168) | Deep subsurface microbial communities from Black Sea to uncover new lineages of life (NeLLi) - Black_00105 metaG (SPAdes) (version 2) | ecosystem: Environmental > Aquatic > Marine > Oceanic >...
CAATTAAAATGCTAGTTATAGACGAAGAATCAATAAAAAAAGCTAGAATTACTCTAGTTTTAATAACTATTAATGTAATGGCTTATTTTATAATAAATGTTGGACTTGGACAAGATTATGTGATATTACTCTCTCAAATCAATGTAAACGTTTATGAGGGAGAAGTTTATCGGCTTTTTACAGCAATGTTTTTGCATGCTGATTTATTGCATCTTTTTAATAATATGATTTTTCTCTTTCTTTTTGGTGTTGGAATAGAATCAAATTATCGTAGAATTGAATATATTGTGATTTACTTCATGTCCGGTTTTATTGGAAACCTATTTAGTCTATTTCTCTTACCTTTAAATGTCATTAGTTTAGGTGCATCTGGTTGTGTTTTTGGCCTAATTGGTGCTGCCATAATGAGTTATATAAGATATGATAAAAGTGCAGTATTATTTGGAGCAATCTATTTAATGTTTTTTCTATTTCAATCAATAGGACCTGAGATTAATATTTGGGCGCATTTGTTTGGTGGACTTTTTGGATTATTATTTGGATATTTAATCAATAAAAACAAAAATATTGAAAACATATACTAAAAATTAAACTTTTTTTAAAGTAAAAGACTATTTTATAATTATTATGGCAGAAAAAGATAACCGTGTTGCCGGGATTATTGACAGATTAACTGAAATAACGACTGAATTTAACCAACTTACTAAAGAAAACGAAGAATTAAAACAGAAAATAATGAAGAATGTAGAATTATTAAGTGAGGCAGAGAATGTAATTAAAAATTTAAAAGACCATGTATCTTTTTTAGAAACTCAAAAGAAAAGCGATATCCCTCAATTGCCACCGCAAGTAAATGTGTTAAGAAGAGAATTAGAAGAAAAAGAAAATGCATTAAAATATGCACACAATATTATAAAGGAAAGAGAAAATGAAATTTCTATTATGAAACTAAAGGTCAGTACTTCAGTCTTAAGTGATCAATCACAATTAAATAATTTTAGACAAGAATTTCTGCAAAAAAATAGCCAAATAGCAGAACTTACAAATCTTAATAATGAATTAATGAATCAAATTAAAAAATTAGAAGCTACTAAGGTTATTACGGAAGCACCAACCCCTTTTGTTGAAACATCTGCTTCTTTAAATGTATTATGCAAAGATTTACAAGACAAATTAAATATAAGCAAAAAATATACAGAGAGACTCGAAGCAGATTTTAGAAATTTAAAGTCAATTCAAGGACAAGAAGCAGCCTTGGAGCGAGTTATGGAACTTGAAAATAAAAATGAGAGATTATTACAGAAATTAAAGGAATTAGAGTCTGTTCCATTAACTTCAGAAGATCCAAATATAATTTTAAAACTTGAAGAACAATTAAAAGAAAAGGAAACAATTATTATGGAACTTGAATCAAAACAAACTGAGGTTTCCACTACTGTTAGTTCAGGAGTTGGAGCTCCTGCTGGATTGCTCGAGGATTTACAAAAAAAGATTAATAAATTAAAATCTGAAGTTAAAAAGAAAGATGAAATGATTTCCAAATTAAAATCATAAAAGATATTAATTATTTTTAAAAAATTTTTTAATTATTTTGATGAGTTAATGAATAATTCAAACAATTTTACCTTAAAGGAAAAACTCACATTTATTTTTTGCGGGCATTTTGCATTAGATAAAATTATTAGATTCAATCAGGATAGCATGCAAACCGTTGGAGGTGGAGTTACATATGGATCACTCGCTTTAGATACATATACTAGTGATGTTTGGATTGGAATAGTTTCAAATTTAGGAAGTTTAAATTTCAAAAAGGAATTTCTGAGAGAATTTCTCGAAAGAAATATTAATCTAGATGGCATATCATGGAGTCATTCAAAAAATACAAATTTTGTTTTAAATTATTTTGATCATACTAGAAATTTAACCTTAATTTCTAAAAGTCCTAATCTCAATTTTAAGAATTTTCCATTAAATTATATTTCAAAAAATCCAGATGCTATTCTTTTATGCACATTATGTAATGAAATAGATATTGAATACATAGAAAATTTAGTCAAAAATTTGAAGAATAGTTATATTGCCATTGATCTCCAAGGATTTATCAGAAAAATTGATAATTCTGGGAAAATATCATTAAAATATGATAAAAGTTTCAAAAAAAAGATTTCATATATAAGTGATTTAATTAATGACAATCTGATTTTAAAAGGTTCAGAGGAAGAGATGAGGACACTTTCAGGGATAAAAGACCCTATTAAATCAATTGATAAATTAAAAATGAATGATTCGTTAATAATTACTACTCTTGGTGAAAAAGGCTCATTAATTGCAAGGAAAGGAGAGAAAATAATTAAAATCCCTGCATTTAGATCTAATCTTGTTGTAGATGAAACAGGTGCCGGAGATGCCTATATGTCTATTTTTATGTATGAATTTTTAAAATCTTCGAAAGATTGGGAATCAATAAAAAATGCTGGTTATATTGCTTCTGCTGCATCTTCTTATTTAGTTGAAATGAAAGGACCGAAGGGGTTCCAATCCAAGGAAATGGTTTTAAAACGAATAAAAAATAAAAAATATATCTAATTGAAAACTAAAATTAATCTAAAAAAACATAAAACGATTATTTTTTAATGAACAGTTATGCATATAAATGTACATTACGCCCTTGGAGTAATAATTGCCTCGATTAGCCATTTCTTTCTTCAGATTAATTTATTTGAATTTTTTATGATTATTTTTTGTGCATTTATTATAGATTTTGATATTGTTTTTTCAAAATATGCAAAAGATCATAATCACAGAAATCTTATTACACACTCCATCTGGCCAGGTATTATAATTTTAATATTGGGAATTGTTATTTTCAATCTTTTATTGATATTATGTGGAATTGCTTACTTGATACATATTTTCTTTGATACATTTGATTGGGGTACAAATTTATTCTATAGCGGAAAAACAATTGGATTAAAATTATTAATTTCATCAGAAGATATTAAAAATATGGAGGAAATTCTTTCAAAATATAAAGTAGCGCATTCCTTTTTTGTTTTTAGATATTATAATAATAAATTCTGTAAAATTTTAGAAATTCTTGTTTTTATTTTAATGATTTTATTAAATCTTTTTCTTGCAAGTGAATTTTGGTATTTCTTTATTATTTATTTCTTCTTTTTAAGCGTGCATTTATATGAATATAAGAAATTGAAACAAATTGAAAATTCATAAAGTGTTTTAAAATAAAAGAAGCGTGTTTAATTAATAAGGAAAAAATATAAAATGAAGAAATCGCATTGTTAATTAATTAAAAACAATAATAAGTGAAAAAATATGGTTAAAACATTTGAAGACTGTCAAAAGTTTGTTGACGTTTATAATACTGCTTTTAAAGAGGAAAAAAAGGAATTTAAATTTAAAATTCAGTTTGGAAATGGTCGTATCATTGAGAGAATATATAAAGTGAGAAACTTTAAAATAAAATTGAACGAAGAGAAAAAAGTTTATGCATTATTGAGAGGAGAGAATCATTTCATTGAAGAAGAAGGAGCTCCTTATTGTCCTTGTAAACTCCAGCATATTGACGAAAACATATGCCCGTGTGAAGAATGTTTAGATGAAGCTGAAGAAATTGGCCATTGCCATTGTCAAATGTATGTAAAAGTATAAACTCGTTTTAAGAAAACTTATATTTTTTTCCAACAATACCAACTAAGCATTTATCTCCAAACTGTCTTCTAAATGTTTGAGCAGACATTGTACAAGGGCACAAAATAACTGATTTTAACATAGGAGTTAACTGTTTTGCTTCCTCATTACTAAATTTGAACCCATGCATACCACCAATTATATGTAAAGGTGTGTCGAGTTGTATGCCCAAATTGGTTCTTTCTTTTAAAATTGCACTCAACCCGGGATGACAGCACCCACACAGTAGAATATAGCTCTCATTAGTTTTTATAAATAATGCCTGTTCGTGTATTCCTCCATAATCTGAAGACCATAAAGAATTCGTTAAAAAGAGACCCGGAGATATTTCGGTTATTTCTTTTCCCTTTTCTAGAATTGCTTGATTTTTTTTCGGAACGGTAATACCTTTATAGCTTTCTTGAGCGTCCCAATCTCTGTGAACATAAACAGGAATATTTTCATTTTCTTTTAAGATCCCTGGCAAGCCATCTGTGTGATCATAATGATTATGACTTAAGATTACAGCATCCAAGGAGGAGGGAGAGACCCCAAAAGTTTTGAAATTAAGTAAAAGTGGTTGGATCTTTGTGCCTGTGTCAAATAATATTTTTTTATTATTGATTTCAATTAAAGCAGCAAAGCCATAAGATTTTATGAAACCATGTTCTACTCCATTAAAATCATCAATTAATATAGTAATATTAGCAAACATAGCCTTATTATTTTTAATTCTCATCCCTTTATATTCTCTTCTAATTTAAATTGGAGATTCCTCTTGTATGAATCAAAATATTAAAAAAAATTTAGAAAAAATCTCAAAAAAGGTAAAATTTTTTATCCTTGAACTATTTTTTTAATTAATACTTTTAGAATTAAAGTATTTTTAGAATTAAAAAATTGGTTTTAAAATTGGTAAATGGAACAGTAAAATGGTTTAATAGCCGAAAAGGCTATGGATTTATAAGCTCTGAAGACGGTAACGATGTATTTGTTCATTTCTCTGCATTATCTGGGGAAGGGGATGAATATAAAACACTAAACGAAAATGATAAAGTTGAGTTCGATGTTGTTCAAGGTGAAAAAGGACCGCAGGCTTCAAATGTTGTTGTTACAGAGAAGGCTCCTAAACAATTCAATTCATATAGTAAAGGCGGCAAACGAAATTATCGCTATTAATTTAATGAATTAATATAAATCTGTAAAAAGTAGTAGTAATAAATAATTAAGTAGTAAATAATAATAAGTAAAAATCTCTTTTTACGATTGTTATCGAACCTTATCTTTTTTTTAATTAATTTTGGTATTTAATAGGATTATATTAAATTGATTAAGAAGGAAAGATTAGTTTTTATTTATTCCGAATCCCTAATTCCCTCTTCGGAGAGGGTGAAAACTGCTTCGGCTTCTGGTAAATGAGGGGCATCAACAACTTTAGCAACTCGTTGATTTCCTTTACCCTTTCTTAGATAAATCCTTATTGTTGAACCATGAGCAACAATATTGCCTCCAGTTGCTCTAAGAGGATTTCCATAAAATACATCAGGTTTTGATTGAACTTGGTTTGAAACCACTATGGCTAAATCATCATAAATCTCGGTTAATCGAAGAAGATCATGTAAATGAGAATTCAACGTTTGCTGACGGCCTGCAAGAGTTCCTCTTCCAATATATTCACTTCGAAAATGACCAATTAACGAATCCACAATAATCAATTTTATATTTTCCTTTTTAATTATATTAGATGCGTCCTTAGCAAGCATAATTTGATGGTCTGAGTTGTATGCCCGTGCGAAAATTATATTCTTTAAAACCTTATTATAATCTAAATCCAAAGCATCTGCCATTTGAATTATTCTTTCAGGTCTAAATGTGCCCTCAGTATCAATGTATAAAGCTTTTCCATTAAGACCTCCATTTTCTTCAGGTAATTGCACATTAACACATAATTGATGCATAATTTGAGTCTTCCCTGTTCTATATTCGCCAAAAAATTCAGTTAAAGCTCTCGTTTCGATTCCACCCGCTAAAACTTCATCTAAATTAGAACTACCTGTAGAGATCCTTTTTAATAATCTTCGCTCTTCCCATACCTCACTTGCTGATTTAAAATTAATATTTAATAACTCCTGAGATGCCTTAATAATTTTTTCAATAGTTTTATCTCCCAATCCAGAATCATCCATTATTACTTGTTTTGGAGTCACCGCAATTGCTCTTACGGATAATAAACCGGCTTCTTTTAGTTTCTTTAAAGTTGCAGGTCCAACACCAGGTAAATCAGAAATATCATAATCAATTTTTCCTTTAGACTTTTCTTTTTTAATTTCTGGTTTTTCAGAATCTTCAATAACAAGTTCCATAGTCTCTTCTATTTCTTCATTAGGCTCACTTGAAAGCTCCATATCTTGACTTGAAATTAATTCTTTTGCATTTGAAATCCAATCCAAAACTTTTTTCTCGGAACTTTTTACAATTTTTGCAATTTTTTTTGAATCTGCGTTAATAAAATCTTCATAACTATTTATTCCTTCAGCCATCAACTTTTTTGCAGTGGCGTTTCCAATTCCGGGAATTTGGGTTAAATCTGAATTATTATTATTACTCATAATAAAATAAGCCTTCCTTTTTTTATTCAAAATAAAATAAATCTTGATTCTTTAAATAAATTATATATTTAGATTTTAATAAAAATATAGGAGTTTATAAGATAATTGATTTTTTAAAAAAAATAAAGTTAATTTTGAGAACTTCTTTGTCCGCTTTTTGTAGCAAGTAATAGTGCGATAAAAAGTATAACACAGAATAAAAAGGTTAGCACCGCAGTAGATTCTGGAGCCCAGATATAACTAATTATCCAAAAGGGGATAATAAATATTGCAGTAATAACTACAACCGCAACTAAATTTGCCTCTTCACCGCGAATATCATTTAACAATGGAATGCATATCAAAACAACGAGAGCTGTTATACTGATACGAAAAGATAACACAACGTTTGGATCGATAACTGGGTTTAAATCTCCTGTTACGGTAAATAACTCAGGCAACCAAAAGAAAGCTAAATATGAGGAACACCCAGTTTGCATATCAGGTATTAAATTATTTGATGGTAGAATCGCAGTGAGAACAAACTGAACTATTAAAGCAACCAGTAAAAACAAAAGAACATCATCTATCTCTTTTTTCTCTCTTATTACTAGAATTGCATCTCTTATCATAGCAACAATCCATAGCAAGACCAAGATAAGATACATACCTAATACTCCAAATGATTGGAATTCTGCATAGGTTGAACTACCACCTTCAGTGATTTTGAACCATAGGTAATTGATTAATGGTAAAGCCATAACATATGCAAGCAGTGAGTAGCGTTCTCCACGCTTAAAAATATCGAATATTAAAAACACTATGAATATAATACTTAATGTAATTATAATTATTATCGAATTTAGGTCAAACGCCATAATAAAATCACTTTATATTATAATTTTTTTACATAATTTATTAAATTTTTATGTTTTTAATTATTTTTTATTTTAAATTTAATTTAATTTTCTTGACAAATAATCTTTTGAAAATTTAAAACTCTCTCCAAATTCTTCAAGTTTTCTTAATTAAAATAAATAATTTTATCTATTTAAATAAAAATAGTCCCAGAAAATATAAAATCCAAAATGATAATAAAGTATATGAGTGGTAAACTTGTTCGAAATTCGGTTTCTTTTATATGTTTTATAACCATTTTTTATATATATATGATATTAGAAAAAGAAAAGGAAAGACTAAGAGAAAACTTATTCTTTCATTTAGATGATGATTTAATTGAAACTGAAGATGACATAAATAGATTAAAAGAAATCTTGGAAAATGCTGAAGTTAGTGATGAAACTAAAACTGCGTTGAGATCAGCGAATCAATTCTATGAAAAACTTATAAAAAAGGGTTTTTCTATATCATTAGAATAAATACCAAGCGCACTCGGATTACTCCCGCCTTTAGAATCCATATTATTTTAGATGAGCTTTATTCAAATAAAATTTTTTCTAATTCTTCTAATTTTTCCTTTGCCGTTTTATTTTCTTCGTCATATTCGGCTGAAATTATGACAGCATCTCTAGATAACGAGAGTTTCACTGTAATATTAACATCGTCTTTTATTATTTTAACTTCATTGATAATATCGATGTATTCTAAATTGTGTTTTTCAATTTTTTGAGTTATGAATTCATGAAAATCGTCAATAAATTCGGTATCTACAGAAATTTTTTTACTGATTTTATTGGTTTTAGGAAAGTTTCGAGTTAAATCACTTAAAAGACTTTTACGTGAAGCCATAATATCTAAAAGTTTAATTAATGTAAGTGTACTGTCGGATATTGGTCCAAAATATGGGAAATAAAACTCATTAGAATCTGCTGCAGCAAAACAAGCTCTGACCTCCCTTATGCTCCTTGAAATTATACCTGGTTTGGATTTTTTCTTTATAAGATCAAAGCCTTGACCGTTTACATAATCATCCAATACTTTTGATGAGGTTTCTGACACAATTACACTATTAGGTTTGGAATCTTGAATCTTATCATCGTATGTAATAAAAAGCATGAAAAGGTCTTCAAAATCAATTTCAATTCCATTCTCATCAACTAGGATGAATCTTTGGCCGTCACTGCTAAAACAAATCCCCAAATCACTATGACTGGCACGGACAATATCGGCACAACTCCTGATTGTTTTAATATTAGGAATTGATGCTTTTACTTTTTTTTCTTGGTGGAATGTATTCAAGGCAACTACATCTACATCCAAAATACTGAGTAAATTTGGTGCTATTTGGCCAGTGGGGCCAAAGGAACAATCAACAACAACTTTTAAGTTAGCATCAGATATTTTAGTTTTATTTACAAACTGAGGGAGTGCTTTCATATAAATATCTACTGTGTGAGGAATACTCGATATTTTTCCAATATTTATTGGTTCTGCTCTTCGTATATTTTTAGGAAACTTTTTGGATGTTCGAACTAATTCTTCTAATTGAGATTGTGTATAAATAAAACCACCGGCATCTAAAAATGTAATCTCTACATCGTTATTATAGAGATGGCCAGTAGAAAAATAAGCACCCCCACTTGCTCCAAATCTTCTTATTGAAAATTGTAAAAGCGGAAAGGTTGAATCATGTAAATTTAAGATATCTACACCTGTTGATAAAATACCAGCAGCGTAAGCTCTTTTTAACATACGAGAATCTTTATGATAATCTCTAGCCATAACGAGTATATCATTTGGCTTTAAAGTAGTTCCATGAAGACATCCAAGGATAGTTGACATCTCTGGAGGTAAGTTTTCATTAACCCTTCCAGCTATAATACCTCGCTTTAATATATTCCCTAGTTCGAAAGTCATCGTGGATCCACCTTTACAAAAATAAATTAATTTACAATTTTTAATTAATTTTATGGAAAGAATATAATTAAGTAATTTAATTTTATAGATAAAAGAATAAATTTTATTTCATAGAACTTTGATAAAAATAAAAAAATTGGATTTGATAATAAAATGACTGAAAAAAATGGTATTGGGAGTTTTTCTTTTGTCCTTCATTCTCATTTACCGTGGGTTATTAACCATGGAAATTGGCCTCATGGGACATCATGGTTAAACGAGGCAGCCAGTGAGACTTATATACCCATTTTGAATATTTTGAATGAACTTATAAATGAGGGTTACACTCCAAGAATAACAATTAGTCTGAGCCCTCCATTAGTTGCAATGTTAAAGCACAATTCATTCAAGGCTGATTTTAACGCGTATTTAGACATGAAAATTAATGCATCTATCCATGATATCGAGGAATTTACCAAATATAAGTTTGAAAATCTAATAAAAACAGCTCATGAATGGGAAAAATTTTATACAGGAATAAAAGATACTTTCAATCATAATTACAATCAAGATATTGTGAATGAATTTAAGAACCTTCAAGATAAAAATATAATAGAATTAATGACTTGTTTTGCTACACACGGCTATTTTCCTTTACTGGGAAAGGATAGTTCAGTAAATGCTCAAATTAAAATTGCAAAGGATTATTATAAACAAGTGTTTAATCGTGAACCGATTGGAATGTGGCTTCCAGAATGCGGTTATAGACCGGCATATAAATGGAAAAATCCTTTAACTGAAGAGGAATATTATAGGGAAGGTGTGGAATATTTTCTTGCAAAGCACGGATTTCGTTATTTTATCGTGGATACACATTCAACAATGGGGGGTGAAACTAAAGGTGTTTATCTTGAAAGGTTTCCTATATTGCTAGAGTTATGGGAACATTTCAAAGTAAAATATGAACCTTTAGAAATAAAATTTGATAGAACTCCCTATGAACCTTATTTATTAGGATCAAGACCAAATTTACCACCAGTTGCTATTTTTACAAGAGATGAAAAAACGGGTCTCCTAGTTTGGTCGGGTGAGCATGGATTTCCCGGAGATGGAAACTATTTAGACTTTCATAAAAAGCATTATCCTGGAGGAAATCGATATTGGAAAGTCACCGGAGCAAAAATTGATATTGGGCAAAAAATGGAGTATTATCCAGAAGATATCGAAAAACGTCTGGAGGAAAATGCAACTCATTTTAAAAATCAAGTAAGAGATATATTAAATGAATATAAAAGTAAGAATAATCAATTTGGTGTTGTTGTAGCTCCGTATGATTGCGAGCTTTTTGGTCATTGGTGGTTTGAGGGACCACGATGGTTGAAAAAAATATTAAAATGGATGGAAGATGACCCGGAGATTGATCTTACAACATGTTCAAGGTATTTAGAACAATATCCTCCAAATAAAATAATCTCTTTGCCTGAAGGATCGTGGGGGCTTTCTGGTTGGCATAATACATGGTTAAATGATTGGACAACTTGGTCATATCATTATATTTACGAATGCGAGGTAAAAATGGAAGAAGTAGTTGAAAAATATTATGCTTCAGCCGATAAAAATTTAAAAGATATTATTGAACAATTAGGGAGGGAACTTTTACTTCTTGAATCCAGTGATTGGCAGTTTTTAATAAGCACATGGACAGCTAGAGATTATTCGGAAAATAGAATCGCAGAACATTATGAAAAATTCATTCGTTTGTATGATATGGCAGTGAAATATGGAAAAAACGAGATGGTAGATGAGGGAGAATGGGAATATCTTGGAATGGTTAAAGATAGCGACTCTATATTCGAAAAGTTAGATGCTAGTGCATTTAAGCCATTTAAATATGATTAATAAATTTAAATAAAAACTAAATTCTTCTTTTTTTATTAATACAGGACGAATTATTTTACTTTCTAAATGAAAACAAATAAGAGAAAGCTATATTTCGGTGCCCATTTCAATGGATTTATCAGAAATAACTTTATCATCGCTGATTTTACAATTTGGACCAATGATTACGTTATTTAAAACAACATTATTTCCAATAGAACAATCATTACATATGATTGAAGAATCTACTTTGCATCCTGCACCAATAGATACATTATCCCAAATTACACTTTTATCTATAATCGAATCTTCTTTAATTTCCACATTTGAACCAATTACCGATAATTCTTTTATTTGAACATTATTTTTTAAACGCACATCATCCCCAAAACAAGTCATTTTCTGAATATTAACAGACCCTTCTGTATTGATTTTATTTATGGTCCAAATGTTATCATCTTCATCTCCATTGGGAGTTATCGGCCAGCCATATTTCCTTAGTAGATCCCAATTCGCCCAGAGATATGTCTGTGGATTACCAACATCAAGCCAGTAATAATTTTCAACAAATCCATACAGATCATAATTATTGGCAAGAAGATAGGGAAAAACATCACCTCCAAAATCTACAAGTGGTTGACTTTCTAAAATATCTAGAATTTTTGTATCAAATGCATAAATTCCCGTATTTATAATATTTGTGTGAAGAAATAGGTCTGTACGTTGTGCCATACCACTTACATACAGTTCCATGGGTAGAGGCTTTTCTAAAAAAAGATAAATTTTCCTATTTTTATCTAATAAAACTACTCCATACTGGGATGTATGACTCTCCACCGTTTTCATGGAAATTGTAGAAATTCCTTTTTTTTCGCTGTGAAATTGCATAATATTTTTCATTGGAAGGTTAGTTACAATATCTCCCATGCTAACAATAAATTTTTCACTGTCAATATTCTCACGGCATTTTTTTACAGCATCCGCCGTTCCGATAGAATCTTGAATTAAATACTCTAATCGTATATCTCCTAATTTATCCTGTGTCCATTCTTTTTCCAAATATTCTTTCAAAAGATTACCCCTATGAGCTAATGCAATAATGATATGTTTAATTCCTGCGTATTTTACGTGATTTATAGCATAGTCAATCATTGGTTTGTTTGTAACCTTGACAAGAGGTTTGGGAAGTATTGATGTAAGGGGGTGTAGCCTTTTCCCAATTCCACCTGCTAAAATAACAGCACAAAATTCAATAGTCATAAATCTTCAGATATAAATCTTTTATTTTTACTTAATTCGAACACAATTGGAATATTTAATTTAAGCCATATAGAATAAAAAATTAAAACTCACTATAATTTAAATATTTTAATCAAATTTTTTTAAATTTTTTAAGATTTAGAAATTTGATCCTTTTTATGAATGATTTTTCTTAGGTCCTTAGCAACATTTTCTGGAAGTAATCGAGCTACTCGCATATCATCTGCCATTTCCGCCCCCCCGACTAACTCATAAGGTAAAATATCTCCAAATAGATGAAAATGTGATTTTTCATACCCATAGGGTTTCATATTAAGAATAATATTCCTATTTGGATTAGCAAAGATGTCATTTAGAGCGCTCCAGATTATTTTTAGATTATGTGCGAGATCGTCAAAATATTTTTTATCAAGTTCATCTAATCGCTCAAGATGTTCATTTGGATAAAATCTGAGATGATAATTTCTTAAAGGACTGCCAGTAACAAAAAATGTCCAAAAATCTGTTTTTAAAACTAACCTAGAGCCCCCACCATGATCTGACTTGCATAATCGACATTCACGTTCTCTCATCTCTTCAAACGCTTTAAGATGCATTTCTAAACGAGCTCCATGCCCATCCTCGTTTAGATCAATATATACTTGCGAATGAAATCTTCTTTGACTGCCCCCTACAGGTTTCCCAATATTAAAAAATGGTGATACCGGAATACTCCTTATTCCTTTTTTATTAGCCTCCTCAATAACATAGGATATTCCTGCAGTTGTTGATTGAAATACTTCTGATATTACATCGTCCGGAATTTCTTCAAACTTTAAAGAATCATAATAATCCCGCGAAACAGTAACCATATTTACACCATACGCCAGTTTAGAGTTTGAAGGTAAATTATTAGTTATATATTCATAAATATTTTCCTCAACATATCTTGCCATAGCAGGATATCTATTGATTAATGTTATTGCTTTTCCTTGAATATTTATGTATCTTTTTGGTGTGATACTGAAAGGATTATCTACTTTTTTATTTCCATTACATATAATTATTCCAAAACCATCACCAATTAAATTGCCTTCATTATCCTTTATTGGTTTTCCATTTAAAATTGCTTTAAAAGCATCATTGTCTCCATTGTCCTTATCTATATTGAATTTTCTTTTTCTTCTAACGGGAGAGATATAACTATAATGTCCGTAAATTTTTGATAAGACAATATGTTGTCCATTATCCTGTAGAATAATGGGTACGTTAGAAAGCGGATCCCATCGTTTGATCGGGATTTTGGTTAGACTTGAAAAACTATGGCTGGAAATGATACCGAATTGCATGAAGGGAATTTCCCACAATTCTAAAGTCCTTTTAGATTCACTCAAAATGTCTAAATCAGTAATGATCCATTACCCCAAAAAAAAATTTGTCATTAAATATATTCTTTTAAATTTATTATAATTTTTAATAAATTCATATGTTTCCGAATTTGGATTACTTATTATAAAACTTCATCTAATATAGAAATTAAGAAAAAACTTTTATTAATTATTAATATTTTTTGATATCTATTATCATTATTTTAAAAAAAATTAAAAAAAATATTCGGTGTTGGTTATTACTGAGTCTTTAATATTAAATTTAAAAAATATTACCATAAATGATCTAAGTAGGATAGGGAGTAAGGCTGCCAATCTTGGAACATTAATTCATAAGAATTTTTCTGTGCCAGAAGGGTTTGTCATTACTGTTGCGGCATACTCTTTATTTCTAAAAGCAAATAATCTAGAAAAGTTAATTCAAAAGTTAATTCAAGATATTGATTATTCTAATTATGAAACAATTGAGACTTGTTCAAGGAAAATCAAAGAAGAAATTGAACGAGCATCTCTCCCTCCTAAATTGGTAGAAGAGATGAAGAAAACATTTGAAGCTTTGGGCATAAATAATTTTGTCGTTCGCTCATCCGGTTTATCAGAAGATTTGCCAACGGCTTCTTTTGCAGGACAATACGAATCTTTTCTAAATCTTAAGAGTTTTGATGATATACTTCAATATATTAAGCGATGCTACTCATCGGTTTGGACTAGTCGAGCAATTGTATATCGGAATGAGAACCAAATTCCTCATGATAATGCTGAATTAGCAGTTATTATTCAAAAGATGATTCCGGCTAAAAGTGCAGGGGTCTTATTTACAGCAGACCCAATTTCATTAGAAAGTTCAAATTTGCTTATCGAATCTAATTTTGGATTAGGTGAATCTGTTATGTCAGGAGAGAGCAGTCCAGATCAGTACACAGTTTTGAAGCCTAGATCAGTAAAAAAAAAAATATTTAAGATTCTTAAAAAGCGAATTGGGTTAAAAAATGTTGCTGCACACCCAAAATCTTCAGAAAATGAGAATGGAATTGAATATATCAAATTATCTGATGAAATGAATAGAAAGTCTTCCCTTTCTGATGAACAAATAATCCAACTCGCCCAAATAGGTAGAGAGATAGAACATCAATTTGGATCTCCTCAAGATATTGAATGGGCAATCGATCAAAACGATCAGATCCATCTTCTCCAAACGCGACCAATAACCTCAATGAAGTCTGCTCAACCCGTTGAGAAGATTATTTGGACTCGAGGATATGCCGACGATTATTGGAATGATTCTGTTACTCCTTTATTTTTTGATCTTTTAGGAGATCAGTTAACTCTGACTGTAAATATGGAATTAAATAGCCTCATGGGCTATGAGCGCATGGAGAAGAGATTAATGAAACCCTTTAAAGCACATGTATATTTCAATCTGGAGGTTATGAAGCGAAAAGTAGAATATGAAATACCGGGGTTTATTAGAAATGAAGATCTTTTAAATTATTTTCCAGAAGGTTCCGGGGAATTTGGTCAAAAAACTATAAAAAAACTACCTTTTCGTCTTTTGAAGCGGATTGTTGCAGAATTACGAGTAATGTTATATGATCCTAATGGTTCAATGGCAAAAACTGATAAAAAGTATGAGGAGTGGACCCAGGAAGAATTCTATCCTTATTGTGATGAATTCGATTCACATTTAGAAAATTTAATAGGAACTGGAAATATTAAAGCTCTTATTGATTTAGCTGAAGAATTAGATCAAAAAATAATGGTTACTCATTTTCGTCTTGTTCGCTACGGGATACCTGTTCACAACATTGGGATGAATTTAATGGCTCAGTACCTACTAACTCGATTTCTTGGAATGAAGGAGATGCAGCGGTTATATCCGATATTAATTTCAAATTTAAAGCACAAATTGACCGAAACAAATGAGCGAATACATGATCTAGCGATCTTTATTCGCGGAATCCCAGAACTGAGAGAGAGAATTCTCGAAAAGGATTCAAAAGAACTTTATTCTTATTTATCATCCGAAAAAATTCCAGTTATTAAAAGTTTTTTTGAAGAGTTTAAAAAATTTTTAAAAGACCATGGCGACCGTGGGTTCACGAGAGAACCTTATTATCCACGTTGGAGGGATGCCACAGAATATGTATTTGATATCTTAAAATCTCTAGTTGCAGATGAAGTTCAAGAAATAGAAAAAGAAAGTTCAAAAAGATTAACTCTTCAAGAAAATATTGATAGCATTGTTCAGCAAAAGATCAGAACAACGAGATTTGGCTTTTTAAAATGGAAAATATTTTCAATAATTTTAAAGTTTTCTCGCCGATATATCATATTTCGCGAGAATCAACGGTTTAATCTGGATCGGTGGATTACAAGGAATCGACATATATTCTTGGAAATTGGAGAACAATTCACACGTCAGGGAAAATTACAAAAACCGATCGAGATTTTCTTTTTACACAAAAAAGAAATAAAAAAATTAGCTTTTCAGGATTTAAGCAACAAAGAAGTTAGTAAAATCTCAACTTTAGTCAAAAAACGCTATGAAGAATTTTTAAAATATGAAAATATCATACCGCCTAAATTCATCGAAGGTTCGCAGGAATTCAACGACCCAACTCAATTTACAAAAGAAAGCACATCTTTTCGAGGAATTCCCGCAAGTCAAGGAATTAATACTGCTCCAATACGTGTATTAACTAGGATTGAGGATATCCCAAGTGTTAAAGCAGGTGAGATTCTCGTAGTACCTCGAACAGATCCTGGTTGGACTCCGATTTTTTCGAAAATTGCAGGTTTAATCACAGAGACAGGGGGTATTCTTTCCCATGGAGCAGTTATATCGAGGGAATACGGGGTTCCGGCTGTAACAAATATTCCAAATGCGTGTAAGCTTTTCCTAACAGGTCAGATTGTCACAATTAATGGAAATAATGGTTGGATTTCAGTTCAAAAATAACCTTAAAATTGAAATAAATTATTAGAGAAAACAACTCATGAATGTAAGATTTGAAATATTTCGGGGTTAATTTAGACAATAACTCAGATTTAATTTTTTATAATCTTATTATTTGATAAACGATTCAAATTTACTAAATCAATGAAGTAATCTTATTTTTATGTTTTTATTTCAATTTTTTATCAAATCATACATGATTTAATCCATTATTCTCATATTAAGAAGTGTAAATTTTTTGTCTGATGAAGAGAACTTGAAACGAGATCAGAAAGAAGAAGTGGATTCCCGAGATTATCTTATTAACCTTGAAGAGAAAATCAGATTTTACCAAGAGAAATACTATGCTGGTCAGCCTGAAATATCGGATAGTAAGTTTGATGCTCTATGGGACGAGCTTAAACGATTGGACCCAAACAATCCAATTTTTGATAAGGTAGGGAAGGACGAGGAAAAAACCCTTGCCAAGAGAGAGCATATTATTTTTATGAACAGCCAAGATAAAGTCACCACTCCGAAGGATTTTAGGAAATGGGCAAAGAAAGTAAATCATTCGAAATATATTGTTCAATTGAAATTGGACGGGATTAGTTTGGAACTACAATATAGAAATGGTGAGTATCGATTCGGTGTAACAAGAGGTAATGGCTACAGAGGAGATGATATTTCCAATAATGTAAGGAAGATGAAGGGATTTGTTCAATCAGTTGATAAGCATTTCACAGGTGCAGTTAGAGCTGAGATTTTAATGGAGCATAGCATTTTTGATAGTAAATATTCAAAGATATACAAAAATTGTAGGAATACAGCGAGTGGTTTTTCAAAGAGAAAAGATGGTTCGGGATGTGAAGATTTAGTGATCATTTGTTATGACGCAATAAGTAAAGATGAGGTCAATCAATTTAAAAGTGAATTAAGCAAAATTTCCTGGATTAAAGACCAGAGTTTTATCACCGTCGATTATAAACTTTTTGAAAATATTGAACAGGTTATTAAGTATAGAGAAACAGCTATGAATAACATTCGAAATTCGCTAGATTTTGATATAGACGGACTTGTAATAAAAGGAAATATAATTGACCTTGAGGATATGAGAAGGACCACTCCAGTTAAACAGATTGCGTTTAAGTTCGACACCGAGTCAAGCATTTCAAAGCTTATTGATATTGAGTGGAGTGAAAGTGGAAAGAATTATACCCCGGTGGCGATAGTTGAGCCCGTAGAATTATGCGGGACAACCGTAAGTCGAGCCAGTTTATCTAATCCAAATAAAATTAAAGATTTGGGAGTAAAAATTGGCTCTAGAGTTATAATTTCTAAGCACGGAGATATTATTCCCGATATTGATGAAGTTGTTGAAACCCCATTAAATGCTATTGAGGTAGAAGTTCCAATCGAGTGTAATACTTGCGGAACATCTTTGGTCAATGAAGGTACGAGGTTGTATTGTCCCAATGATTCTTGCCCTAAAGTTGAGTTTCATAGACTTTTGAAATGGATTAAGAAACTGGATATTAAAAATTTCGGAGAGAAATTAATGCGAAAATTATATGACTCCAAGAAAGTTCTTAAAATTACGGATCTCTACAACCTAAAAATATCGAATATTTCAAGATTTGAGGGGGAAGGGGAGAGATCTGCCCAAGTAGCTTTGGATAATCTACTTGCTGTAGAAGAGATTTCTCTTGCAAGATTTGTAGCCGGATTTGATATTGAGGATATGGGTGAAAAAACATTGGATACTATAGTTGCCGCAGGTTATAATACACTTGATTTATTATTCAACGCCTCACCAATCGAACTTGCAAAAATTCATGGGATAGGTTCTATAACTGCACAAAATGTTATTGAAGGGATTAAATTTCTGTATGATGAAATGAAAGATGTATTAAATACAGGTAAAATAAAAATAAGAGGTATAGATAAAGTGACTGAGAAATTAGGGGGAAAAATTTTTTGTTTTACCGGAAAGCTGGAAACCATGAATAGAAAGGAGGCAGAGGGACTTGTAATTTCGAATGGTGGAACCATTAAGAGCGGAGTTTCGAAAAACCTGACATATTTAGTTAGAAATGACACCACTTCAGGCTCCGCAAAGAATTTGAAAGCAGAAAAGTTGGGCATTCCGATAATCAGTGAAAAAGAATTCTTAGAAATGGTTAAATAAAATTAAATAAAATGTTCTTTTTTTTATTGTTGTTTAAAGAAAAAGTAGATTTTATTCATTTTTTTTTTCTAATTTAAGCTATCGCAAAAAAACCTAAAAAATATTAAATTAAATTGGAAATAACTTTTATTGTATTTCAAAATAATTTAATCCAGGAGGGAAGTAAAAATGAAAATAAACATTTTTGATATAAAAGACGATTTAGAAGGAAATTGGTGGCACCATATTCATGCTTCAAATTTCGGATTCTTGAGCAAGATTACCGATCTAAAAAAATATGAGGTTGAGGTCGATGATATACTTATCCACAAGGAGATTAAGGAGGGAGAAAAGTTCCCTACCATTCAGTACCACCTGATCACTGAAAAGGGGATAAAAACTTTTAGCAAAAGTGTAGTAAGTGAAGTTCTAGCAAATAATCTAGTATGTTACATTCAAGAGAACAAAAAATTTCCTTTTGCGTGCAGTTTGGCACAAATTTACAAAAATGGGAACGCTAAAGTAAATTATAAGCCTACACAATTTGATAGTTTCTCATTAAAAATCGTTCCTGAAATACACGACATTGAAAACACCGAAGATTTCTTTGAAGGGTTAGAGACTGAGAAATCCAATCCAACCCAACCGATCCAAACCAAAGATGCCGAAACCAAACTGGCACAGCATTGGACCATTGAGAGTTCATCAGATCCCACCAAGAGTTATACGGTCACTCGAAACGAGGATGGATCGTGGTCGTGCACGTGTCCTCATTGGACTTATCGAAAGACGGAATGCAAGCACATAAAACAATGTAAATCTAAAATATAATTTCTTAAGTCTAAAATATTTTAATATTTCAAAATTTAATAAACATTGAGAAGGATAAAAATTGAGAGGATATAATATATCTCAAATGTAAGGGATGTATAATGGGGCTTGACCAATTCAGCGACCCTCCAAGTAATTTAGGATTAGACTATCAATATTAATGTTTTGGGGGTTGCTGACTGGTGAATGATTTACATTCTGACCCCTGTATTGATTAAAAATAGAACAGTTATATATTGAAATTTATGCCATAATATAAAAAACTTTAATCAAGAGACTTATTTTCTACTCATCAAACATAAAAAAGTCAATTGGAAAGAGTAAATTTTTGCTTTTTTCCTTTTATTTTCTGAAAATTTCTTACCTCTTAAAAAAATTATATTTATATTTAGTATCCAACTTAAAAATTTATTATATTTATATTTCATATCTAACTTTAAAAATTAAAAATTCTTCAAGAAAATATTAATAACATTGTTCAGCACAATCACAGAAACAAGGTGAAAAAAAATAGAACCAAAAACTCATGAATGTAAAACAACTCATCCCGAATGGAATGAATCCTATTATTTTGTGTTTTATGATAAAGAAATAAATTTAGGCGGAATGTCGAGAATCGGTTTTAAGCCAAATAAGCCAGAGGGAATGACTTTTTTATTTCTCTTTTTGCCGGATGGTTCAGCCGCCGGATATCATCATATTGAGAACATTAAAGAATATTCAACTCCATTTAAAGTAGGTGGTATGGCTCATATATGTCAACCCGATGGAAAATGGAAATATGAATTTAATGGAAATATGATTATGGTTAAGAATCCTGAAGATTTGCCGAAAGTAAGGGAACAACCAAAATTATTAGCAGGAGCAGATAAAGTAAAGATAAATCTCAATTTTGATCCAATTAATGATGTGTATGAATTTAGTGAACATATGACCCCCGAGTCGTTAGAGCTTGGAAGAAAGGCGGGAGATAAACATTGGGAGCAAATTGCTAAGATCTCTGGGGAGATTCAGGTTGGTGAAAAAAAATATCCAATTCGAAATACTCTTGGGCAACGAGATCATACCTACGGTATTAGAGATTGGACTGGTGTGGGAAATTGGTTGTACTATGTTGTGTGGTTTAATGAAAATTTAGCGATAAACCCGGCAGTTGTTATAGCTGATGATGGCAGATTATCTGCAGGTGGTTTTCTTTTTAAAGATGGGCAAAATATTCCTTTAAAAACGATTCGAATTCTTGATCAACGATTTCAGGAAGATAATATATTTCCAATTAGTTCAGAACTTGAATTAATTGACGCTTTAAATGATAAGCATATTCTAAAAGCACGTGTGAGATCAATTATTCCGGTCCCCTTTCAGGATAATGAGGGTAACCAATCTATTCTTATTCAATCTTTCGCAGATTACCAATTAGATGATAACAAAAATGGGTATGGGTCATTTGAAACTTTAAGAAAAGTAAAAAAGTAAAAAATAAGGAATAAGATAAATTTTTAATTTCTTTTTATTTTACGTCTTTTTTTTTGAGATTTAGAGCCAAAACCCCAATCTGGAGTGTGAGAATTTTTATTATTGTGTTTATTTTTATATTTGCCATCTGTTTCATTGAAGGGCGGGTTCATAATTAAATAAACCTTCTAATATAAATGAATTATATTATTATTTTATTCTTAACATTACTTTATATATAAAAGATATATAAATTTTCGTCGATATTTAAGACAAAAATGTAATATAATTGATTAGGTTACTGAAAATTCCAGCTCAAAATCGACTAGACTATTAGTTACTATGAGATTTAAGCCTTGAAATATTTTTTGATATCCTGTATTCGTTCTTGAAAATGTTTTTATTGAATATTTTCCCATATTAGCATTTTGTGTATTTCTCAAAACTTTTACTGTAAATGTTAAGTCGTATGTTTGATCATAGGCACTAAAGAAATTACATTTTTGGAAGGGCTTTACTATAGTGAAATCAGTTTTTGAATCATTTTTTAAGATTTTTAACTTATCTTCATTAAAAGTGTATTTAAATTGTTTTGGATCTCCATTAAAGAAAAAGGGAACCTCAATACCTATCCTTAAATCATTTAAAATTTCGTTCAATATCTCTGGATTCTTGTTTTCAATAGACGACTGTAAATTAAATGAAACATTGAATTTATTAGACCCAGATTGAAGTTTAATTATTTTAATTAGATCAAATTCAAGTTTTTGACCGGATTCTGGTTCAGTTATGCTTCCCGAATATTTCAATTTAACTATTGCAATATCATCATTAATTGTTTTTTCAAGAATTTCATAATTTCCTAAAATAAAATCACCTAATTCTTTATAAGTATTCCGACCAAGCTCTTTTACTGTGGTATCTTTATGAAATATCATAGTCCTAAGCATTCCTTTTCTAAAAAAGTCAATAAGTACTTCTTCCTTTTCATGATAAGATTCATGCCATCTAGTAAGAACATTAAGTAAATTGTATGATTTAGGCTTAAAATCTAACTCAAAAAGAAAACATCCTAATCTTGGTTTTACATACAAATTGAAAATGTCCGATTCCATTATTATATCTTCAAAACTGTCAAAATCAAAATCTAATATATGAATTCTTGGACTTTTACTGAGTGGGATGATCGTATGATCGCTGTATTTGTTAATTAAGAGATTTTCAATCTTAGTTATTATTTTTTCTGCGTTTATAATATGAGTAAATATGGAAAAGCGTAAGAATGCAAGGTAGATTCCTCCAAATTGTCCGTGCCAATAACAGTCGTTGCATTGACTTTTATAAACCTCGTCCCAAGCATTCGATAATAATTCTTGAAGTTTTTGATCTTGATTCCCCAATTTTGTTATTTTATTCTCGATGATTTTTAATTTATTACGAATGTAAAGCATCTTTTTATGCATCGTATTCGATTCAGGGTATTTTACTAAGAAATACCGCCAGAATCCACCCTTAATAAACCTTTCAATTTTGGAATCGATAATGCGATTTTCAATTTTTTCTTTAATTTTTTTAAATTCTATCCTCTGTTTAGTAGGAAGCACCCACTCCTCCATTTTGTCATAAGATGATGTGGGAATATATATTAAACCTTTAGATCTATATTTTTTAATATATTCTGATAAAGTAAGGCTTTTTATCCAATCATTATCTAAGATTGTTTCAAACAAAGCTGGAATAAATGGCTTTTTATCGTCCCCATCATAATGTCCTTTAATATAACAAATCTCATGTGTGGTCCCCCATACACCCATCTTTTCGGCATCACTTAAAAGGACAACGATTCGGTCTCCATTTTCATCAGCGGATTTTTTTAAATAATCAATTGTCATAAAAGTAGGTTTCCAAGGAGTTAAATATCTAATTTTTTCGTTAATAGGAAAAATCGTTAGAATGTTGCCTCCATCTTCGGTCGTATAGGAATAAAGTGTATCTCCTTCTTCAAGACCGCAGGCCTTGAGGTGGTTATCATCAACTAAGATATACTTTAGTCCAACCTTACTTATAAAAGATGGATAGTCAGGTTCCCACACCCTTTCGCTCAACCATGCTCCATTGACCTTTAATCCAAATTCATCCATTATGCGTTCGCTCAATTTATTCATTTGAGCTATTTTATCCTCATCAGGAATTATTGCATATATCGGTTCATAATAACCGCCACCAATTATTTCAATTTGCTCTCTTTTTGACATTTTCTTCAATTTTTCCACAATTTCTGGCTCATTATCACAGAACCAATCTAGGAGATTTCCTGAAAAATGGAGTGTAAACTTTATTTTTGGAAAATCGAACATTTGATCAATCAATGGTTCATATGCTTTTTTATAGCAATCTTCAATAACCCAATTAAAATTATCTACGGGTTGATGGAAATGAAATACGAGAGGAAAATTGATAGATTTCCCTTTCATATCAGAGTTTTGTTCAGTCATGGTTTAGATTCCTTCATTTTTGCACAAATTTAAGAATAGGATGTAATTAATCATCTAATTTAAATATAGAATATAAATTTTAAAAAATGAAGTAAAATTCTAAAATATAACTTATCAATTCCTTTTAGATTAGAGAAAAAAATACGTTAAGAGCATGTTATTAAATATTAGTAAAGAAATTGTTTTAGAAATTATTAATACAAATGAATTTAAATATTGGTTGAAAAACAGAAGATGGTTTGGAGAAAAAAATTTACCGAATTTTGATATAAAATTAAATTCTATTTATATTGTTCCAAATGAATTTATTACTCCACATGACTGTGCAATTATATTCACTGTTATTAATATAAATTCCAATAAAGAAAGCAATTATTTTCTTCCATTATGTATTATAAAATCTTTCGATTCACTCAATGAGGAGAGTAATACCTTAAAATTAATTAAGCAGAAATGTTTAATATTAGATTTGAGTGAGAAAACAAAAGAGTTAATACTTTTTGAAGCTGAATTTTTTCCAGATTTTTGGAAGATTTTGTTTTCAAATTTTAATAAATTGGTAGAGATAAATTTTGAAATATTTTCTGAAAAATTTAAAAATCTCTTATTAGATGATTTTCAAGTTAAAATAAAAGAATTAGGTGATGCAAAGACTACAAATATTGTTTTAAAATTGGAGATTGATAAACCAAATGATAAAAATAACACTGGAAGTTTAAATCAGTTGGTAGTAAAATCATACAGAAAATATGCTCCACATATTGAAGTAGAAATGCTTAAAACTCTTAATAATAACGACAGCTTTAATGCGGTTCCTAATATGCTGGGTTTAATTAGTTTTAAAGAATATATTGTTCTTAATTTTATGAATTTTATAGAGAATGAAGGGGATGTTGGTCTTATTTATTGGAATGAATTGAATGACCTTTTTGATTTTTACTTAAATAATCCTGACGAATTAAATGAAATTAATTTTGTGAAAAATATAAACCTATTAGAGTTAAAATTAAAAGATTATTGTAAAAATTCAATACAATTTAGTGAAAAACTTGGAAATTTTCTCAAGCATATGCATCAGTGTCTTATCAACAACGAATCGAATGAATTTAGTTTAGAAAAAATAGATCAGGAAACAGAGACTTTAATATTAGAACAATTTAAAAGTCTTTTATCTGATATTATAAACGGTTTAAATTTTAGTAAAGAATTAGAAATTATTAAAAACGAAGAAATCATTGCGAGTTTAGTAAACATATCCTCAATAATGGATAATAAAGATTATTTTTTAAAAATAAAAGATATTAAAACTCAAAGAATACATCAAGATTTACACATGGCCCAAATTTTAATTAGCAAGTTGGAAGGAAACTCAGAACTTATTATTACTGATTTTGAGGGAGATCCTCAATTATCTATTATGGAGCAAAAAAGGAAATATCCAGTAGAAAAAGATCTCGCCTCTCTTCTCAGATCACTTGATTATATTAAACTTCTCTCCCTAATTGGTGTAATAAAATATTATATAAAAGAAACCTCTGACCAGATATCTAAAAAAATTTTATTATCTTTTTATAAAAAACAAAAACCTATAGCATTGTTGGAAAAAGATTATATTTTTCTTAAAAATCTTGTGAATATTGGGGATTTCTGGCAATCTCATATATCCGATTTAATCTCTATTGCATATTATAAATCCGAAGAAATATTTCAAATGAAGAAATTCCTTATAAATCTCTTTTCAATTCAACGATGTTTGATGGAACTTAATTATGAGATAAACTTTAGACCTGAAAATATCATGATCCCATTCTTAGGTTTAAAAAAAATTCTGCTAAAGTAATTCTGATAATTTTAATAAATAAATAATATATAATTTATTTAATCTAATTTTTCGGCTATATATGGTTTCAAAGATTTTATTGCGATTGCGTAAATAGGAATTACAGACAGTTCAATAAATATTGAAATTATGAAAGGTGCTTTTGGACCTAAACTATCCCAGGCTAATCCACCTAAAATGGGACCCAAAATAGCACCTAATAAGCTTAACCACTGAGCTGCTCCAAAAATTTTCCCACGATGGATTTTTGATATTCGACTAAGAACATTTTGTAAAACTAAATTACCACCCCATGCAAAAGTCGAATCAAATATTAAAATTAGACCAAACATTAATCCAGATGTAGAATTAATTATTAACCAAGTCATTAATGCACCCAATCCGCTCACGACAGCAATTCCTAATATTGGATTTACTTTATCAGCAATTTTTCCTATTTTAGCTGCAAATAATAGAGATAATACTTGACTAGGAAAATAAATTAACATTACAAGTGTAGGGTTCTCAATTTTTAACTCTTGTATCAAATAGACTTGAAAAAATGGATATGCTAATTCTCTATTCATACTACTTATCATAAAAGCAATACTTAATAAAAAAAAACCGATAAAAAACCCAATTGTTAAATTATTCCATGATTTAAATAGAGAATCTTTTATCACAGGCTCTTTAGAAATAAGGGTTGGTTCGACTGAAGATGGAAATAAATTGAAAATATGCTTTTCATATGTAAGTTGCTCATTAACTTTACGATGAAAAATTATTCCTCCTAAAATATTGGATGCAGCAAATAATAATAGTGGACAGTAGACTAAAAAAAGATTTTCAGGAGTAAAGAAATTTGCTAAACCAAAGATAGTAAAACTAATAATTGATCCTATGAGGTTTCCTTTTCCTATCATTGCAGCCCTTTTACCGAATGCAAAAGAACGATTATCTTTATTTGATTTTTCGGAAATTAATGTATCTAATGGTGTCCAAAAAAATCCAACAAAAAACCCTAAAACAAACATCCCAATAGCAAAAATCAATAAAGAAGAAAATAAAATTCCTACATACATTAATATATAGCATGCAGCACGCCCAATACTCCCTATTAGGACCAAAACCTTTTTTGAAACACGATCAGTTAAATAACCAATAATCGGAGCACTAATTAACCCACCCATTATTTGTATTGAAAATGTAAGACCTAATTGCAAACCTGAAGCTCCAAGTAATTGCACTGTTATATATGGTATCAAAAATGAAAAAAAGAAAAACCCCAAACCATTCCAAAAAATAATTCGAATCATAGGAACAAAATCTGGAGTAATCTTTACCTGGATTCCATCTTCTTGAGAATTACCTTCAGAATTAATTCTTTTTGTCTCTTTTGATATATGTGTAGAATTAGAATGATTTTTATTATCATTATTATAGGACATTTAAAAAAGATACCCCAAGACTATTATATTTAATAAAGAGCCTTTTACTAAAAAGTTCATTATTTAACTCATAACCGAAATTCATAGAATAAATGGAAACACTATAATTTTGAGTAAATAAGCATACTAATTAAATATGCCAAAGATTATTCAATTAAAAATAGCTTGTTAAAAAGTATTAATCGAACTCATTTTTTAAGAATGAAAAAACTCAAAAACCCTTTATTTATTGCAGCCAATCAAAGTTTATTGAGATCTTTATACATAAAAGAAACATTAATTGTTTCTATTCTTCTCTCAAATGCATAAATGTAAAGGTATAATAATCACTTGGAGCGTTTTCACCTTTGCCAAAAACTCTCTCATATTCTTTTTTTATCTTATCAGATGAGATATTTTCGCTTAAAAATCGCATCGGCATTTTTTTTTCATTCACTAAACGGTAGCAAAATGACTTAACAAAATTTTCTGGTCCAAATTCATGTGGTATCTGAATATTTCTATTACTGTCAAAAATTAGTAAGAACCAACCTAATCTATTGCATAATTTTAATTTGTATTCTAAACTGAAATCTCCCTTAATTCTGCATATATCATTCACATATAAAGCCATATCATCACCGAGATCCATTTGAGATTTTTCATCCAATTTTGATAATATATTTTGAATTGTCTCCTGCTTTAAGACCATTAAAGATCGATTATTATATCCCCGTATCGTTCCGTCATTATGTATTGCTAAGATTTCAGCTAAACTCAGGAAATTTCTTATAACACTACCTTTCTTATCATTTAGTATTTTTTCAGCAATAAATTTTAATTGTTCTTCCAAATCAGAACTAATTCTTACTGTTATAGGCTTTTTTTCTGTACTCATAATTTTAATAATACGAATTTGAGAATATATACTTTTGTAGAGATCATACACAATTAATTACAAAGTCATTAAAAAAAAATTTAAGATAAAGCAAAAAATGATAATTTAAAATAAAATTTGTATTAGGTTTATTTCTTAAAATTTCCCATTTTTGTGGAAAATAAATTTCATTGATTTTTAATATCATAATTTAAATTTTTTTTTTCCCAAAAAAGTAGTTATTTGTATAAGAAATTATTTATGAAAATAGTAGTCTTTTGAAATCTTTTTGAGCAAAATGATGACATTAAATACATTTGTTACATTTAATGCAACGAAAAACCTTTAAATTTTAAGAGAATATTAATTTGATTGTAATATAAATAGTAAATTTTGGTTTAGGGTTAAAATATTAAAATGGAATTTACAGAAATCGTTTCTTTTAAAGAAATCCCGGATAGTATTGAACAAGATCTTAGAATAGATGATGATGAAAAAATTGAATTAATTTCAAAAGCTCTATCGAGTCTGACAAGACGAGAAATTATACGCCTTATTAGAAATCAATCAATAAGTGGTGAGCTAATTGATGTTTCATCAATGGCGGACATATTAAATATGACGGAAGCAAACATTTCCGCACAGATTAAACGACTTGAAAAGGCAGGATTGATTCGATGTCATTATATGCCTGGGCAGCATGGTGTAAAGAAGATTTCTCAAATTACTTATAAAAAGATCATTTTTAGTATCTAATCTTGATATTCTTTCAATTTCGGGGGAAAATTGTTTAATACTTTTCTTTCTCTAAATTCAATATCTTTACCTCTAAGTCGTCGGCATCCCAGCTTCATTAATCTTAAACCATATACTAATTCAATAAAATTTACAATCATATGGGATGTTGCTCCAAATATTACATACTTTTTATTTTTTGTTTTATAATTATATCTTCCGACAGCAATGGTATCATCTCTGAGTCTATATGCTCTTTCTTTATAATTTTTTTTATTTGCTAGAAATGAAATTGGAACCTTTATAATTTCTTGTACTTCATCGTCATTTTTAACCATATTTTGTAATTTATCTATAAATCCAACAAAAGGAGTTATCTTATGTCCTTTTGGTGTAATAACATCGTCAATACACCCCATTATATGAATTTTATCTCTTGGGATACCTAATTCTTCTTCAGTTTCTCTTAAGGCTGTTTCTTCATATGTGTCATCTATTTGAGGTTCATATAATCCTCCGGGAAAGGCCACTTCTCCAGCATATCTATCGGTAGGTCTATGTGTACGACAAATCAAAACTAAATCATAAGGTTTATCGTTATAAGGGATAATCAATAATAATACAACTGAATCTATAAGATAATTCTCTTTAAGAGAGAGTCTAAAAGGTGAATTAAATTTTTTTAACTTATTTTTAAATAAATCTTCATTAAAGAATAAATTCATGAACTCCATAATTCTACTTTAAAAGATTTGAATATCTTAACATAATTTATATTGAAGAGTTATGTATATATCTATTTAAAATTAGTATTCTTTTTCTTCCTCAAATTTCAACTCTTTTCCGCAGCTTTTACATCTTGAATTTAATTTTTCAAAGCATTTTGTGTGGTATAATGCATTACATTTGTAGTTGCCACATTTGATTATATCTTGTTCCTCCTCAAATATCATATCACATACAGGGCAGGAGCTATAAAGGGCCTCATCACCTAACTCTGAAGAAGAAGTCTTTTTTGCATAAAAAACATCACTTGTTTCAGATTTAGAAATAAGACTTGGTTTTCTCAATGCTTGCAGTTTTGTAATTTGCTGTACCGCTACTGGAATTTTTAAAAGATAGAAACAATGAGGGCAACGAAAAGTCCCTGAAGCTTTTAGTTTATCATCTGATAAACTTGCCGCGTAAGCCGTGGCACAGTGGAGGTGCATCGAGATTTGACAATCGGGACAATATCTTCCCTCTGTAAAGAAATTTCCTCCACAATATGGACATATATCTGAAAAACAAATAGAACATTTTTTATAATCAACCTCTCCGCGAATTTGTTTTATCCGCTCTTGTTGGTTTTTAGTTAAATCCTGTGTTCTTAAGAGAGAGCCAGCAATTTTACGTAAGAAAGCTGGATTTTCTATAGCTGACTTGATATCTATTATATCAATTCTTACATTTGATGTAGCAACTACTCTAGCTGAATTAAGCATACTCTCAGAATCATTATTATAAAAGTATTGTCCTTTAGTGACCTCTGACAATCTTTTTAATATATTAAAATGAGTTAATTCACCCAATCTTATTGTATCTATCTTTATTTGTAACTTACTTGCTAAATTAGCCATCTTTAAAGGATCAATTGACGTCTTTGTATAATTTCCATCAGAAATTATTAAAATTCGTGGCACTTTAGCACTGATTTTTCTTAGTTCTCTTATTTGTTTTTGGATTCCGAGAGCGAGAGTATCCCCCAGAGTGGATCTTCCAGCAAATTCTATATTATTTAAATTTTTAATTATTATATCTTCATTGCTATTGAAATCCAAAACGAGTTTAGGATTGTCAGATATCGTTATAATCGCAAAAGAAGTTGATGGATCTTTTTGAAGCCTTGTAGTAACGAGGATTTGTAGAGCCTTTATACAAGATCCTAATCGATTTGGTACGTAATCCTTTCTATACATTGAACGACTGACGTCAACACATATGATAATATTTTCAGAAACTCGTTGGCTCATTTTAATTTTAGAAGAAATATTTTTAATAATTAAACAATTTTTTAATGAACTTAGAGGAAATTAATCCTTTCAAGTTGTATTTATGAATATAATAGAAATTAAGTCTTATAAAAACTTTTATTTAAAGGAACAAATAAAGAGCAGATTGCAAGAAAATTATTAAGGTTCAATTCTACTTAATATATTCATTTTTTCTATAAAAACGAATTGAAATAAATTTTTTCTAATTAAATTTTTAAATTATTTTAAAATCCTATCTTTAATTAAATAATAAAAATATATGAATCATAAAAATAATTAAAATTTTAAATTACTAAATACCATTAATATAATAGATTACCTATTTTAATTTGATTTTAAAATTAAACAAATAAAATGAATTTAGAATATGCAAATATCAGGAAAAAATGACATTGAAAAAATAAAGGGTTTTTTCAAATCTAGCATTCTCATTGATGATATTATGGAAATCCTAAAATACAAAGTGGATTCTCTAATTGGAATTGATACAATTAGTGCAAATATTCTCAAGAAATCGGGAGTGAATACAATAAAAGATCTGGCAGAATTACCTGATGATAAGATTTTAGAAAATAAAGAAATTCCCGCAGATATTTTAGAAAAATGGATAAGCATTGCAAAATTAATCCAAGAATTCATAAGTTCAAGCAGATTTTCACAAAAAAAAGTTTTATTGATTGGATTGGATAATGGTGGAAAGACTTCGATTTTAAATGTAATTCAAGATAAATATTCTATGGTTAAAAATATTCTCCCTACAAGAGGAGTACAAAGGGAGCAATTGGATTTCTTTGGTTTTGGAGTAGTATCGTGGGATTTAGGTGGCCAGATCCAGTATCGGGAGAATTTATATTTTAAAAGACCTGAATTATATTTTTCTGAAGCGGATTTACTTTTATACGTAGTTGACGTTCAAGATCCTAAGAGATTCGTAGAGTCCGCAAATTATCTAAAAATTGTTCTTCAAGTACTCGAGGATTTAAACGAGAAGCCTGAGTTATTAATTATTCTAAATAAATTTGATCCTGATCTGAAAAATGATAAAACAACTTTAGCTAATGCTGAATCTGCAAAAACCAAATTTAAGAATATGGTAAAAGACTATGGTGTTGAATCTCTTGATTTTGTGAATACTACGATTTTCGAAAGTTTTACCATTAAACAAATGTTTTCAGTTGCTTTGAAAAAGATCTCCGAGACCTCAGAGATTATTGAAAAGATTTTATCTCGATTTTCAGATTCGATTAATGGAAGAGCTATTTCTATTATTTCTACGGATGGACTTATTTTTGGTAGTTTTGCTGAAAAAGAAGTAGATGAAACATTAATTAACAATACTGCTTTGTTAATGCAGACTTTATTGAGTTTTCATTCAAAAATTGGTTTATTACGTGAAAATTCGATGGTGCTCGAATATAGGTTAAATCAATTCTCTATTCGGGGAGAAAAACTATTTGAGTATAGCGATAAAAAGATTCCAGTTTATCTTTGGTTGTTGAGTGAAGATGTATCACTCTTAGATGAAAAATTGAATTATTTCACTACTGAGATAATGCCTTTAATAAATCTTTTTGTTTAACTCTTAAATCTTTTATTTCTTCTTTCTTATTTTTAAAATAGGTTAATATCAAAACAAAAATCTATAGAGTAATTCTTAAATCCCTATATGATGCTTAAAAAAATAAAAAAAATTTGGTAAATTTAAAATATTTATTTTTTTCTTCCCACCAAAAACGAGCCAACTAATGCAATTGCAGCTCCCGCACACGCAATGAAGAAACCATTACCTAATCGCCAAGTCCATGTTCCAAAAAAATCAAAAGTACCAAAAAATATATTGAAATCAGCTCCAAACAGCCATTCTAAACCAGCAAGAATAGATTCAAAGTGTTCTTCAACATAGAGTGCATAACAGAATAGCGCTAATCCTACAATCATTAAAAGTGCGCATAAAAGTGATCCTGCTTTTGATCCTTTTGCAGCAGCTAAAATTACTAAAACAGAACTGGCAACAAACAGAAGGCCCCCGATTAAAAACAATTCTCCTGCAAAATCTCCATTTACATTATATCCATATGGACTTAGATAAGCTTCATTTGTACCTATACCCACATAAGTGATTTCCCACCACCCTAGAGATGGTTCAATAAAAGTTAAGATGGCAGCGAAGATACCAATAATACCACCAAGAATTGCTAAAACTTTAGACAATTTTTTCACCCATTTATTGAATAATTTATTATATATATTTTGTGAAGTTTAAAACACTTTTTATAATTACTCAAAAATTTTTTAATTAATTTATAAATTAAAAAGTAAATCCGGGATTTTTTAATAATTATTCATAAATTTTATCTTTTATCTTTTTTTTATTAAAAATAACCATAATAGGATGCTTAGCATATCTAATTTAAAATAAGTTTTGTATAAATTTCGCAAAAAGTGCAAGAGAAAATGGAACAAAAAAGTCAAGAAAAAAAAGGACTTACTAATGAGCAAAGAATGGAATTAATAAAATCAAACATGGAGAAGATAAGACACAAAATAGCGATAATTTCAGGGAAAGGTGGGGTTGGCAAGAGCACAGTTGCAGTGAATTTAGCCATGAAACTAGCAAGCACAGGTTCTGCTGTGGGGTTGCTTGATATTGATATCACTGGACCAAATGTAGCGAAAATGATTGGGATTAGTCCTGAATTGAAACCACAAGTAGATCCAGATAAAATGCAATTTTATCCAATCAATGGACCTCTTAACATTAAAGTCATGAGCATGGCATTTTTAATTGAGGATAGTGATAGTCCGGTCATTTGGCGTGGTCCAATGAAAATGAGCGC
>Ga0209986_10000690_pt1 | contig 33185 bp, 31 predicted proteins | sample BlataG_FD_183168 | JGI IMG/M metagenome (GOLD analysis project Ga0209986, IMG submission 183168) | Deep subsurface microbial communities from Black Sea to uncover new lineages of life (NeLLi) - Black_00105 metaG (SPAdes) (version 2) | ecosystem: Environmental > Aquatic > Marine > Oceanic >...
AAAGTTTTAGTTAAGGTAAGGCTAAAATGTATCATTAAAACAAAATTAAAAAAAGCAGTTAATATAAATAAAACTGTCGGGAAAAAGTAAAAATTAATTTGAGTCTCTATTTGAACAATTTCATGATAAGGTAATTTTGAAAAAAATATCGATCCAAACCCGATGCTAATAATTGTCCAGAAGCTTAATTGTAAAAATAATAATACTAATTTAGAAGCCAGGATAGTTCTTCCTTTTTTAGGTATAGTAAAAGTTAGGTACCCACATTCTTCAAATAGGTCTTCTTTCAGCATATTAATTCCTTCAACAATAATAATTATAAAGATAACCAAACTGGTCAAGGCAAATTTTCCTATAGATTCTCCTATAAATTCATACTGATAGGCAGGAGAAGAGACTCGGTTTAAAAGTATAGCCCCTATTATAATCAAAGCTGAATATCTAAGCACTAACCATATCCAGCGGCGATAGATTTCATATTTAAGTAAAGTCATCATGATTAAAAAACCTCCTGAAATAATTTATCAATAGACATCCCTCTTTTATTCCTCAATCCTTCTGCGTCCCCGGATAAAATTATTCTACCTTCGGATAAGAAAAATACATAATCTAATAATTTTTCAATATAGTAGATTAAATGTGAGCAAATAAGTATTGAAGTTTTTTCACTATAAGAATCAAGAATAGAAGTGATTATCTTTTCCCGAGAAATCGGGTCTATACCATTTAAAGGTTCATCCAACAAGTAAACTTTCTCTGGCTCTTTCGACATCAAAATCGGCGTATAGGTCTTTAAAAAAATTCAAAGCATCTTTTATCTTCATCCACTTGTAAAAGTAATTAGTTTCCGGCAGATAAGAGACAATAGATTTTGTATATACTCCGGGCTTTTTATTATCTATGGTTATTTCTCCCTGGCTTGGCTTGAGTAACCCTGCTGCAATCTTTAGAAAAGTACTTTTTCCACCACCATTTGGTCCTAATATTCCATAAATTTTTCCTTTTTCTATACTCAGATCAACTTTATCGAGAGCCTTTTTTTGATAAAAATATTTACTAAGTTGAGTGGCTTTTAATATCTGTTCCATATTTCCTCCTCCTTTTATAAATACTCCTTGAGAGTATTAATTAATTCCTTATTGGAAAAGCCTAATTTATTCATACCTTCTACAAAATCAAGAATTATTTTTTTGGAGATTTCTTCCTTTAATGAATTTATAGTTTTTTTCTCTTCAGTCACATAAGTTCCCATTCCTCTTTTGGTAAAAGTAATTTTTTCTCTATCTAACTCTTGATACACTCTTTGTATGGTATTAGGATTGACTTTTAATATTCCCGCCAATTCCCTTACCGAAGGCATTTTCTGGCCTGCTTTTAATTTACCCACAACAATGTCCTGCTTAATACTATCGATTATTTGGAGATAGATGGGAATATTGTTGTTGAACTCCATAATTAAATATTTTCCTTTAAATGTATTAGTGTACTATATACATAATACACTAAAATGTTTTTTTGTCAAGGATGTTTTAAAAAAAATTTTAAAATATTTTTATATTAGTCCGCTGTCGAGAACTACTATGACCCTGACCCTACCGATACCGCATTGATTTGCATTAAGCCTTCGTGAATAACCTTTTTTATGCGAAACAAAACAGAATAAGTGTATAGTATATTAAATGGTTAACAGAATATAATGAGCGGGGTATCAAAAATCTAAATTATTGATTTGATTTATGAAATTTATTGTTAAAATGCTTTTTAATATGTTATACTTTGCATAAGCAATTTGAAAATAAAATATAAGCATACCAATTATGGTTTTATAGTGAATTAAAAAGGAAAACGGTATAAAGCCGTTGCTGTTGTCGCATCTGTAACCAGTGCTAACTCTGCATTTATCCACTGCTTTTTGCGGGAAGGATTATGCATTATAAAGAGGCTGGGAGCCAGAAGACTTGCCATAGTTGTTTGCTTCGGATTTCCTCCGACATAGAGGTAACGAAGAATAATTCGTAACTTAGTAGCAATTTATTTAATGACCTTGACAGACGTTTATTAAGCTACCTTCTATTTTAGGAGGTAGCTTTTTATTTTAGTATAATCTAAGGAATAAGGAAGGAGTTATTCGGATGAGTAGATTGCAGGTAGGAAAAATTAAAAAGGATCGTGAGTATCTTCGTAGTCTTGTTTTTAAAAAGTTAAAACAGGCAATATATACCGAGAAAATTAAATCTGGAGAGAAAATTACTGAAAGGGAAATAGTAAAAGAGTTTGGCGTAAGCCGGACACCGGTTCGAGAAGCACTTTGCATGCTAACCACAACTGGCTTGATTAAATTTATTCCCGATAAAGGGTTTGTAATTAGTAAATTAACTGTAAAAGAAATAAAAAATATAATGGAAACAAGAATTGTTCTGGAAATGTTCGCATTAAGATTAGCAATTCAAAGAATTAAACCTACAGAAATTAATAATTTGAATCTACTTTTATCGAAAATGGAAAGGGCGGTAAAGGATAAAGATACGGCAAAAGTGTTTCATATTAGTAATTTGTTTTATGACCAAATTATATTAGCCAGTGAAAACCAAGAACTTTTTAATTTTATACAGTTATTAAACAATAAAATTTATCACTTTCGAAATGTTTCTTTTTCTACTCCTAATGAACTTGAGGAATATTTCACAGAACATAAAAAAATGTTGAATGCTTTGACAAATAAAGATGAAGAAACAGCCCATAAATTAGCTAAAGAATCTATCCAAAGAGTAAATTCAATTATTAACAGAAAAATAAAAAAGTAGCCGGATATAATGGAGTTAGGTCTATATATTTGATAAAAATAAATTCTAAATTTGAAAAATCTATTCCCTGCAATAGGGTAGTGTAAAATTTCAGTTTAGTTTTAAGATCATGATTTGACTCTTAATTATTCTTTCTATACACTGTTAGTTGGTATTACGCAATGACAAACCGCAAATTGCGGAAATCAAGATCTTGGTTATTTCCGGGTTCTTCGATATGTAGGCATATCCGCAATACTACCCAAGGTACTGTTAAAAGTTTTATGAGAGGATATATTATTATGGCTAAAAGATTAGATGAAATAAAAGAAAAAGCAGAAAAAGCTAATCAGGCATTTTGGGATGAGATAGCCCCGGTTCATTATAAATCGTATGATATCGAAAAACTAAAACAAGGAAAATCATTGATTGATGAGATACAGAAAAAGGAAATGGGGGATGTAAAAGATAAATCCTTACTGCACCTTCAATGTCATATCGGTACCGATTCATTGTCCTGGGTCTTAGAGGGTGCGCTGGTGACCGGAGTAGATTTTTCCAGTGAATCTATAAAAATAGCCAATGAATTAAAAAGAAGATTAGGTTTAAAAGCCCGCTTTATTGAATCAAATATCTATGATTTATCCAAGACTCTGAAAGAGAAATTTGATATCGTCTATACCTCTCAAGGAGTATTAACCTGGTTAAAGGATATAAAAGAATGGGGAAAAATAATTTCTCACTACCTGAAACCCGACGGCATTTTTTACATAATGGAGATACACCCATTGTTATATATATTTGATGATGATAAACGAGGAGAGTTAACAATTAAGTATCCTTATTTCCCCGGTGAAAAACCGACTCTTTGGGATGATGATACTCCGGATTACTCTGATGGAGAATATATCCCCAAAAACCCGACTTACGATTGGACCTGGTCATTAGGTGAAATTGTCACATCCTTAATCGGAGCTGGTTTGAAAATTGAATTCTTACATGAATACGATAGATTATTCTATAAAGGGCTTCCCGATATGGTAAAAGATGAAGAAGGATGGTGGATTCTACCTGAATACAAAGGAATGCTCCCCCTAACCTTTACCTTAAGAGCTAAGAAAATATAATATTCATAAATCACCACAAGAGCTAGTCGTTGCGTTTTCTTTATTAAATAGCTTGAGAATAAATTTTGCTAATTTTGATAAGAGGATTATGTAATTGAAGAATAAAGGAAGAGTCTCAAAAACAGATAAAAGAAGAGTAGAAGTAGTTTCTTATAGTCCAAATTGGAAGGATATGTACAAAGAAGAGTCAGAGAAGATTAAAAATGTATTAAGTGACATTATAATCGATATTCATCATATAGGAAGCACCGCTATACCTGGAATTAAAGCAAAACCTGTAATTGATATACTTGTTGAGGTAAAAGATATTGAAGGAGTGGATCAGCATAATCATAAAATGAAAGAATTAGGGTATGAAGTAATGGGTGAATATGGGATTCCAAAAAGAAGATTTTTTAGAAAAGGAGGAAACAATAGAACCCATCATATTCATATATTTCAAGTGGGTAATGAAGAAATTGAAAGACATGTCAATTTTAAAGAATATTTGATTGCTCACCCGGATAAAGCCCGGGAATATTCAAAGTTAAAAGAAAAGTTAGTAAATAAATATACTTACGATGTGGAAAATTATACAAACAGCAATAGTGATTTTATCAAAGAAGTTGACAAGAAAGTGAAATTATGGAAAAAATAATCGATAATTTTGTCAGTTAATGCCTGACTATTCTTTAAATAAATAAGAATAAACTCATCGAAAAAAGAAAAAATTTTTGACAAGGGAATTTTTTTTTGTTATTATTAGGATGTCATACATCATACATCATCCTTAGAAATGAAAACAAGAGGTGGAAATAAATGGAATTGAAAAATTTAAAAACCCAGGATTTACAAGGATTAATTCAGGAACAACTCAAACTTTATATTATTGAAAACGGGATGAAAAGCGGTGATCCATTCCCCACAGAGTATGACCTAGCCGAAAGGTTAGGAATAAGCAGAACAGCAATTCGAGAAGCCCTTAAAAGGCTGGAAACTTTAGGTATAATTGAGGTAAGGCCAGGAGTAGGGCGTTTTATAAGAGAATTTAATTTTGAGGTTATCCTTAAAGGTCTCCCCTATAATTTAGAAATGGATATAAAAAATTTTCAAGAAGTTTTAGAGGTTAGGTTTTGTTTAGAATCCTGGTTTATCGCTAAAGATATAAATAAATTTACCAAAGAAAATATCGCTCAGTCCAAAGAGATTCTAAAAAAGCTTGAATTTCAGGTACTTAATAATTTCGAAGAAAAGGAATTAGTGGAAACCCATTCTCAATTCCATTGTACCCTTTATAAAAATTCTGATAATTCTTTGCTCATTAATCTAATTAAAATCTTTTCCACCATTCAAAGAAATCTTACTCTACTTCACAGATACAAAACCAAAAACAGAGATTTATTTATACGTCAGCATAAATTACTGCTCGAGGCAATCGAAAAAAGAGATTCCCGTTTAGCCCAAAAAAGACTGGAAGAGCATTTTGCAGAGGCAATGGCCTGGGCTGAAAGCCACAAGGGAGAGAAATTTAGCAAATAGTAAAAAGTAAGGAGGGGGTGAAAGCAGGTTTAGGTTAATAGTTAATAATTAATAAGAAGAAAAATTAATTTTATTTAATTTAGGAGGAAATGAAATGAAAAAGCTAATCGTTTGTGTTGTAGTAACTGTATTTTTTATAACTTTACTGGTAACAAGCTCTGCCTTTTCTGCTGGCCAGGAAGCTAAGACTGTCCTTAGACTTGGACATATTAGAGATACTTCTCATCCCACCCATATTGCCGCTCTTAAGTTTAAGGATTTAGTAGAAGAAAAATCTAATGGAAGAATTGAAGTTAAAGTATATCCCAATAGTCAGCTTGGTGGCCCGAAAGAGATGTTTGTCCAGATGCAGACCGGAGATTTGGAGATGGTCTACGGAGGGATTAATACATTTGCCTGGATAAAAGGTGGAGAAGCCTTTGAAATTACTGCCATTCCCTTCTTGTATAGGGATTATGAGCATATGAGAAATTCTCTTCTGTCTGATTTTTTCCAACCTATCATTGAAAAAGCCGAAAAAGAAACTAAAATAAAAATAGTAAACATCAATGGAGATACCGCTCCTCGCGGGTTAAGTACTAGAAATACACCAATACAGGATGCTAGTGGTTTTAAAGGTTTAAAGATTAGGACAGCAGCGAGTCCAACAGTTTTAGCAGCTATGAAGGCACTCGGTGCTTTACCTCAGCAGATTCCTTTTGCTGAACTTTATATGGCATTAAAGACGGGCGTAGTAGATGCTCAAGAAAATGGAGCCTTAGTGGTTCTCTCCAAGAGTCTTTATGAAGTCCAGAATTACTATGTAAAGACTGATTATATCCGAGATATTGAAACCTTTTATACGGGTATGGACACTTGGAGTAAACTTTCCCAGGCAGATCAAGAACTGATCTATCAAGCGACAGAAGAAGCAGGAGATTATGAAACCTTGCTTACCCAGTTGCAACTTAATTCTGCCTACAAAACCCTCAAAGAAAAGCTGACTGTAATTATTCCCGATGGTAATTCTATCAGGGAAAAATTGTTGGGTGTTTTTGATGAGTGGGAAGGCGTAAAGTGGCCAGAAGGCTTATTAAATAAAATAAGGAATGTAAAATAAAAATTACAAAAAAAGGCAGGAAATACTATTATTAATATAGAATAAAGTATTAATTATTAGTATCTCCTGCCTTTAATAATTTTTAAATAAAGGAACAAAAGTATGATTGTTTTACTTTTTATAATGTTATTTCTTCTAATTGGTATCGGCTTTAGTATTTGGTCAGCAATGGGAGTTAGTGGACTTATTTATATTTTAATTAGAGGCGAATTTTCCTTGAAAATTTTAGCTTCCCATCTTGTTTCTGGGATAGATTCTATGTCTTTAGTATCGATTCCCTTTTTTATGCTTGCCGGAGAACTAATGAATGAAGCGGGAATAACTAAAAAGTTAGCGGAGTTTGCAGAATATTTTGTGGGGCGTTTTAAGGGAGGGTTAGCTTTTGTGGCAATTGTGGTAAATGTAATTATGGCCGGAGTATCAGGTTCTGCTGTTGCTGATGCCAGTGCCGTTTCTTCAGTACTTTTACCCACCATGGAAGAAAGGGGGTATGATAAACCATTTGCCGCTTCAATAAATGCTGCTGCTGCAGTTATCGGACCGATAATTCCTCCCAGTATCCCTATGGTTTTTATAGGAGTAATAAGCGGGATATCTATCGGTAAATTATTTCTTGGTGGAGTAATTCCTGGTTTAATGATGGGGGTTGTCCTCAGTATTATGGTAGCAATAAATTGCAGAAAAAAAGATTATCCCGTGGTAAAAAAGAAACTTACGGCAAAAACCTTACGGCGTCTTTTAAAAGATACTTTTCTGGCCATAATTGCTCCTTTAATTATTATTTTAGGCATTATTTTGGGGGTAGTTACTCTGGTTGAAGTGGCAGTACTTTCAATTCTATATATTTTACTAATATCTCTGTTTGTATATAAAAGCATTAAATTTAAAGATATCCCGAGGATCTTTGCAAAGGCGGGCGTATTCTCAGCTTCCATAATGATTATTTTTGCTGTGGTGGGCATTTACCAGTATATTGTGGCTTTTGAACAAGTTGGAGTTCAGCTGGGAAATTTAATAGACATATTGCATTTAGGTAAATTTGAGTTTTTAATATTAGCTAATTTATTTTTCCTTTTTATGGGGTGTATCCTTGATGCAGTACCAGTAATGTTGATCTTTTTTCCGGTTTTACTTCCGATAGCTTTACAATTAGGAATTGATGCAACCCATTTTGGGGTGATCGTGGTGATAAACTTAATGATTGGATTACTTACTCCCCCTATTGGTGCACTTTTATTTTTAGAGGCCAAGATTGCTGATATCAAGTTTGAAAAACTTGTCCGTCACGTATGGCCTTATACCCTTTCCCTAATTGTCGTACTCTTGTTATGTACTTTTATACCACAGTTTGTAACCTGGGTTCCGGATTTATTTTTTAAATAAGGAGGGATAAAAGAATGCGGAAAATTGTAGATTATATTATGAAAAGGATAGAGCTGTTAGTTGGCGTTCTTTTCATCACCCTTTTTCTGTTAAATATTTTAAAGATTTCCTTGCGCTATTTTTGGGGAATAAGTTGGCTTTGGCTTCCAGATTTTTCTCGACTAGTCTTTATTTGGGCTATTTTTTTAGGTACTTCGGTTTTATATGCACGAAGAGAGCATTTAAAGATGGATTTTTTTGTTAATAAGATGAAAGAGTCAACCTGGGGAAAATTGAGTCTACTTATAGATTTATGTTTGGCTATATTTTTATTTATCTTAATTATCGAAGGATTTAAAGTGAGTATAATAAGGATGAGGATACCTTTTGATATGTGGGATATTCCTACTGGATATGCTTACGCTGCTGTACCGGTTTGCAGTGCTATTATGTTTGTAACAACTATCAGTAAATTGATTAATGATTTTATTAAAAGGAGAAGGATATGGAAAATTTAGCTGTTTTTTACAAAAATAAAATAGTCGATATTCTAAATGAAATTTCTGAGGAAAGTGTGGTAATCAAGAAGGCGGCCAAAGTAGTAGCGGAATCTATAGCTCGCGAAGAACCGGTCCATGTTATAGGACCAGGAGGGCATTCCAATATGGCTGCTGAAGAAGTTCTCTGGCGGGCTGGTGGCCTTGCACCTATAAATGCTATACTTGATGCGGGAACCAATCTAATTCATGGTGCCAAGCGCTCCAATATTATCGAAAGGACTCCGGGTTATGCCATTAAGGTATTAGATGCTTATAGGGTTGGTAAAAAACCGGGGGAGGTCATTATTATTGTGAATGCATATGGCATTAATTCCATGTGTATTGATACAGTATTGGAAGCCAGGAAAAGAAAAATGGTTACTATTGGAATAACCTCCAAGTCTTTTGCTAATGTCGTTCCAAAAGATCATCCCTCACGTCATCCTACTGGTAAAAATCTTTATCAAGAAGTAGATTATTTTATTAACTGTCATTTACCTTATGGTGATGCAGTTATAGAGGTAGAGGGTTGTCCGCAAAAGGTTGGACCAACTTCGACCTTTTGCAATGCTTTTGCCATAAATTTATTAATGGCAGAGACGGTGAGAGAGTTAGTTTCTATAAGAATAGAGCCACCAATTTGGACAAGTGCTAATCTTCCCGGAGGAGACGAAAAAAATCGTAAGTTAGAGGAAAAATATATCCCCTTAATCAAGCATCTTGGTTAATTGAGAAAGGGGTTTAAAGATAAAGTATGCAAAAAGAACATATTATCTATAGTGGTACAGTTAAAGTGAACATAGTAAAAAACGAATCCTTAATAGGGAAAATGACGGTTGATCATATAATTAAGGTTATAAAAGAAAAATATGTTCAAGATAAAGTAATAGTTTTGTGGTTAATGGCCGCACCAAGTGGTTTTCCCTTTTGTCAAGCTTTGATTGAGAGAGTAGAGAGAGATAGGTTTTTACGAGAAATAATAAAGAAGACCCATTTTTTTCAGTTTGATGATTATCCGATATCTCGGAACAGCAAGAAGTTTTCCGTAACTTTCCGCTACCTATTAGAAAATGAACTTTTTGAACCATTGAAGAATTTGTGTGGAGAATTACCCTATATTCATTTCTTAGAATTAACCGGAACAGATAAAGATAAAGAAATAAGTATATCTTACAAAAAAGAGTTACTGGATCTGAGAGAGGGGAATTCCTATATAATTCAATTAAAAGGGATTGGAATGGATGGACATTGGGGTTTTCATGGCTCAGAAACACCTTTAGATATGCCGCCTGATATGATTGCAGTTCCTATGAATAAGCAAAATATTCATCAACAAAGAATTGATTGGCCTAAACTCTTTCCCAGGGTAGAGGATGTTCCCAAAACTGCCTATACTTATAATGTTAATATGTTTTTATTGGCTGATGAAATTATAGATAATGTTCCTCAATCAACTAAAGAATATGCTGTATTAGCAACCTATGGAACTGATGATATTATCAATGAAATTCCTTCCAGTGCCTTAAAGAAACATCATAATGCCCAAGTATATATTACTGAAAAAGCCGACAAGGCATTAATAGAATTTAGAGAAGGAAGAGATAATGATAAAGGTTATAAACTAAGCAATATTACTCTTAATCGGTTAAGAGATTTATGGAAAGACGACGCTAATCAGCCATTTTCGTCACAAAATATAAGGATAATGGAAGGAGTACTGAGAAAACTTAATATGATATAATGTAATATAATTATTTAAAAAATACACAAATCAAAAACTTTATACAAAATACAATTTTATTAATATTATACATCAATTATTTTCTGGATTTTTTCCCCAAAGAGAGATTGAGTGAAATTCCTAATTATATTATAAGAGATAAAACATTAATGATTATAGGGTGGTATTAATTATGAAGGTTAGAGGTATTTCTGTTTTTAGTGAAAAACCCATTGAAGTTAAAATCAAAGAGGGTTTTATAGAAAATATCAATTTATTACCTAGAAATGAACAAAAACTACCTTATGTCTCCCCGGGATTTTTTGATTTGCAGGTGAATGGCTATAAAGGGAGTGATTATAGTTTAGAAGATTTTTCTGAAAAACATCTAAAAAATATTATTACCAATCTTGCTGCTTTCGGAACTACCCAACATATTCCTACCATTGTTTCCTCTCCCCAAGAAAGAATATTGAAAAATTTAGAAATAATTTCAAAAGCAATAAATACCTCACCTGATATCAAGGAGGCTATTCCGGGGATACACATTGAAGGTCCTTTCATCTCTCCCGAAGAAGGTCCGAGAGGATGTCATGACCCGAGCTTTATTCGGAATCCCGATTTTGAAGAATTTAAGCAGTGGCAAGAAACAGCCGAAGGTCGAATTGTGATGGTGACCATTGCTCCGGAGAGGGAAGGTTCTTTAGATTTTATTAGAAAGGTTACCCGCACAGGTGTTAAAATTGCTATCGGTCACACTGGAGCAACCCCTGAAATAATTAAGGAAGCCATAAAAGCGGGTGCCCAATTTTCCACCCACCTGGGAAATGGCAGTTATTCAATGCTTCCCAAGTTAAAAAATTATATATGGGAACAATTGGCTGCTGATGAATTGTTTGCGGGCATTATTTGTGATGGATTCCATTTGCCTTCCTCGGTGGTAAAGGTGTTTGCTCGAGCTAAAGGCTTAGAAAGGCTAATATTAACAAGCGATGTTGCTTTAGCAGGAGGATTAAACCCAGGTATTTATAAATGGGGGAATATGGGAGTAGAAGTATTTAAAGATGGCCACCTTGGCCTTGCTGGTACCGGTATCCTTGCCGGCGCCGGCCATCTTTTAGATTGGGATATTGCTCATTTTATCAAATTCACGGGAAATAATTTAGCCAATACAATCCCTTTATGTACCATTAATCCTGCAAAAATTATAAAAATACCTCACAACTATGGCAGACTCGAAGTGGGAGCACCTGCCAACCTCACCCTATTTCATTATCAAACTGGTGACGATAGGCTGCAAATTGTGCATACTCTACGTAAGGGGAATATTATCTTTTAAAAACTAATAAAAACCTGCCAGAGAACCGTTTGTCACCGTTTTTTATTTTATTAGTGTAGGGGGCGGATTTATCCGCCCCGAATTACTGGGTAATTTTATTTGCGGGTTCGATGAATCGAACCCCTACGGATCCCCCCCCCTCACCCCAGCCCTCTCCCTCCGAGGGGAGAGGGGGTGGTGACAGAGGACCGTCCTCTGTCAGGTTTTAAAATTTAATAGAAGGAGTGATAATATAATGAAAGCAAATCCGATTGTCTGGTGGGAATTGGCTTCCCATGATGCCGAAAAAACTGCTGATTTTTTAAAAAAGGTCTTTGGTTGGGAAATTGAATATGATGAGACTATTAAGTGTTTTGATTTCCCTATTCCTAAAGATTCCCGCAATCTTTCCGGTGGCGGAGTTTTTACTTTAAGGAAGGCTAAACTGCCTTTTTTAACTTTTTATGTTCAAGTAGAAGATATCGATAAAAAGGCTAAACTAATAAAACAGCTGGGGGGATATATTTTGGAAGCACCTTTCGAAATTCCCAGTGGTTCACGAATCTGTTTATTTAATGAGCCTTCAGGGGTAACTCTGGCTATGCTCGAAAAGAAAAAATAAAATATTTCGAGGGTTTGCTTTTAAAAAAAGAGGATTTTTAATTATTTTGCAGAATAAATATGTATAACAGCCTAAAATTATTTAGAATAATTTGAATAATGAAGAGTCAAACAGGATATGTTTAACTTTTACTAAAAAAATTAGGAGGAAACAAATAATTTAAAAAGGAGCTGATAAAAATGACTAAAAAGATTTTATTATTGGGACTAATTATGTTGATTATTATTTTTGCTACCGGCTGTTTTTCTATTCTGCCTACCACAGGTCTTGCCTTAGTTGATGAGATAGATATTTTAATATTAGAGTCATTTCCTGTTCAGATAAATGTTATCGCCAGAGGAAACTTGCCAGATCCCTGTACTGAAATTTCCGAAGTCCTTCAGGAAAGAGAGGGAAATACTTTTTTTGTCAGTATTAAAACTTACCGTCCCCCCGGCCCTTGTATACAAGTACTTGCTCCCTTTGAAGTAAAAATTCCACTTAATGTATATGGTTTACCAGCCGGCACTTACACCGTTGATGTTAACGGAGTCCAAGATACCTTTGATTTAGAAGTCGATAATATTATCTTGATTTGATGCAGGAAGATTTAAGGAGTTCTTAAATCTTTATGTAGTAAAAATAATTAAAAGAATGGATTTTTAAATATAAAAAGAGGTGAAGATTTATGAAAAAGATATTCTATTTGATTTTAATTTTTATAATGGCAACTTTCTATTTAACCCCAATTTCTTTAGCTGATGGTGGTTTATTTTTTCCTTTATATAGAGATATTTATGAACCAAATCAATTAGCTATGATTGTATTTGATGATATGGTGGAGAAGATAATTTTTCAGATAGACTATGAAGGGGATGCAGAAGATTTTGCCTGGGTTGTTCCGGTGCCCGGTTATCCTAAATTGTTTTCCGTCGAAGATGATATATTTTATGAATTGCATAAATTAACTCAACCTCCCCCTCCTTCGAGTTTTGGTTGTGGATGGGGAGCAGGTGTACCAACCCCTGGTTTAGAAGATGGAGGAGGGGTGCATGTTTGGGAAGAGAACCAGGTAGGAATTTATCATACCACCACTTTATCTGCCACTGACCCGAACAGTTTAGTGGGATGGTTAAATGATAACGGTTATGCCTTCCCTGCAGAAGGTCAAGAGATACTGGATTATTATGTACAAAAAAATTGGTTTTTTGTAGCTATGAAAATTCAACACGAAGAAACAATAAATAGTTCTGAGAATTATACCGGTGCTATTCAACCCATAGGGATAATGTTCTTTTCCGATGAAATGGTCTATCCTTTAAAAATTAGTACTTTAAGTGCACCATCCTGGGGGACGGAAGTATTAATTTATGCTTTTTCCGATGAAAGAGTAACCTTTTCCGGAGCCACAGAAGAATATAATGCCATTATTGCTCCTGACCAGTTAAAAGAATATCCTATCTTACAGGGTCTAATAGATGAAACCTTTACTTTAACAAAACTAAGAAAAAATTTTAGCGCTGAAGAAATGGACGAGGATTTAATATTGCTTCCAATTCCTAAATATATAGCTTTAGGAAATATCATAGATTTAAATTCTCCGGTAGGACAGTTTATTTTGATTGCAGGAATTTTTATCTTTTTATTAAAGATAAATAAGAGGAATATTTAATCAAAACTCATTCTCAGAAATGTAATTTTGGCTTTGCCAGTGTCATTTCCGCACTCTATATCATTCCCGCGAAACCTGTCCTCGACCTGATCGGGGAGCGGGAATCCATTATTTCATCTTCTTCCCCAATCATAACCAAAATTAAAAATTTTTATAATAAAAGAGGATTTTTAAATATTTTGCAGAATATAATCTATAAGTTAAATATTTTGCCTTTAAGATTTTAAAAAGATTGAATTAAAGAAAAAGAGGTAAATAAAATGAACGAGGTTTTAAGTTTTGGTATGGTAGGTGGTGGAATTGGCTCTTTAATCGGCGAAGTTCATCATAAAGCAGCTTCCTTTGACCGTAAAGCAAAATTAGTCGCCGGATGTTTTTCCAGAAGTTATGATAATACTTTATCTACAGGAAAAAAACTGGGTTTGGATTCCGGACGACTCTATAAAAATTTTAGGGAAATGACCGAGAAAGAGGGAGCAAGAGAGGATAAAATTGATTTTATTATCATTGTGACCCCGAATAATTCACATTTTGAGATAGCCAGAGCTTTTTTAGAAAAAGGTATTAATGTAGTTTGTGATAAGCCTTTGACCTTGAAAGTTGAAGAGGCCAAAGAATTAACAAATTTGGTCAAGAAAAGAGATTTACTTGGTTGTGTGACTTATACGTATTCCGGCTATCCTATGGTAAAACATGCTCGGGAAATAATTGAAAGAGGTGAGATTGGTAAGGTTCGAATGGTAATGGGAGAATATCTCCAGGAATGGCTGGCTATGCCAGTAGAGAAAGAAGTAGGGAACAAACAGGCATCCTGGCGAACTGATCCCAAATATTCCGGAAAGTCTAATTGTGTAGCGGATATTGGAAGCCATATAGAAAATACTGTCTCTTATACAACCGGTTTGGAAATAGAATCTCTTTGTGCTAATTTGGATATTTTTGTTGAGGGAAGAGCACTTGACGATAATGCAGAAATTTTACTCAAATATATCAGCGGGGCACGGGGAATTTACTGGTGTTCCCAGGTGGCTATCGGGCACAACAATGGTTTAAAATTTCGTTTGTTGGGAGAAAAGGGCTCTGTAGAATGGGAGCAAGAAAACCCCGATTGTTTAAAAGTTGCTTTTTCTGGTCAGCCAGTTCAGATTTTATCTCGGGGAAGAGACAATTTATATCCTCTGGCCTTAAAGGTCTCTAGACTTCCCGGAGGACATCCCGAGGGTGTATATGAAGCTTTCGCCAATATCTATTCTAATTTTTCCGATGCCTTACTGGCCAAAAAGGCAGGAAAACCTTATCAGAATCAGAAGGAAGTTGATTTTCCTACCTTTGAAGATGGCACAAGAGGTGTTAAATTCATTAATCTATGTGTGGAAAGCTCACAAAAAGGAGCCTGTTGGATACCAGCAAGATGATTTAACCAGTAAAACAGGGACCTTGTTCTTTGGTACAAAATAATTTATTTAAAGATTAGCTTTTTATCAAACAAATAATTTGCTTTGATAGTTTTAATTAATTAAAATAAAATAAGATGGAAAAATAAACGGTTCTTTGATAGGTTAAAACCTGCCAGAGAACCGTCCCCTGGTAGGGAATATGGACAGACAAGAGATAATTAAAAAAACAGAATTATTTGTAAAAGAAACCTTGAGTAAAGATAGTACCGGGCATGATTGGTGGCATATCCATCGGGTAAGGAATTTGGCTAAACGGATTGCCCAGCATGAGGGTGCAGATATATTTATTGTAGAATTGGCGGCTCTATTACATGATATCGGTGATTATAAATTTTTTCAGGGAAACGAAAAAGCCGGGGCAGTGAAGGTAAGGGAGTGGCTCTCTTCTTTAGAGATTTCTCCTTTGATTATCGATAAGATTGTGGAAATTACTTCTCAGATTTCTTTTATGTACACTTTGCCTGATAAGGGCAAATCGAAAGATAAAAAAAATTTTTCCACTCCAACAATTTCCAAAGAATTGATGGCTGTTACTGATGCCGACCGTCTGGATGCAATGGGGGCAATTGGTATTGCCCGGGCTTTTACCTATGGAGGATTTTTTAATCGGCCAATTTACGATCCGGCCATTAAACCGAGCAAATCCATAACTAAAGAAGAATATAAAACTACCGAAGCCCCTTCTATTAATCATTTTTACGAAAAGTTATTAAAACTTAAAGATATGATGTATACCCCTTTGGGCAGAAAAATGGCCAAAAAGAGACACCGTCTTCTAAATCTTTACTTAAAACAATTTTTTAAAGAATGGAAAGGAAAAATGTAAAGAAAAGTGCCTGGCACTTTTCTTTACATTTTGTTAAGACAGGAGGTAAGGATGTTTAAAGATTTTAAGGGAACACTAATAATTCTGGTAAGACATGGAGAATGTGAAGGGAATATTAAGGGGATGTTTAGAGGAAGGACAGATTTCCCATTAAACGAGGGAGGTCTTGTTCAAGCACAGGATTTGGCGCAAGAGCTAAAAGGTTTTCCTATTAAATATATTTATACCAGTCCTTTATCCCGGGCCAGACAGACCGCAGAGGCTATCGGGGAACAATGTGGGGTAGAGGTTAAAGTAGAAGAAGGATTTAATAATATTGAATTGGGAAGCTGGGAAGGGCGTTTTAAAAAAGAGATTGCCGAACTGTATCCCAAGGAATGGGAGCTCTGGGTAAATAATCCGGAAAAACTTCGAGTGGAAGATATGGAGACTCTTTATGATGTGCAAAAAAGGACCAAGACCTGTCTGGATAGTTTAGTTTCCCAGCACAATGGAGAGGTTTTGGCGGTAGTTTCCCATCGAGCAGTACTCAAACCGCTTATTGCCGCTTGCCTGAATATTGCGTCACCTTATTTTTGGAAGATTCATTTGGATACCGCATCTTACAGTATTCTTTCTTATAAAGAAGGCAGAGGATATTGTCTGATACAATTGAATCAGACCAAACATTTAAAAGAATATGTTACCGAGTGGGTATAAAAAAGAAAAATGAAAATTAACCCGAAAAAACAAATATCAAAGAAATACAAAACCTCTATCGGATATTTAGAAGGAACCATATCAATCATCCTGAATACCCTTCTTTTTGGTTTAAAATACTGGGTAGGAATCAAGACTTTTTCTATAGCTATAATTGCTGATGCCTGGCATACCTTGTCTGACTCACTCACCTCTCTGGTGGTGATTATAGGTTTCAAAGTTTCATCCAAACCTGCTGATAAAAAACACCCCTTCGGTCACGGTCAGGCAGAGATAATTAGTTCGGTTATCATCGGCACCTTATTGGCCGTAGTAGGCGTTAATTTTTTAATTGCCTCGATTCAAAAATTTATAAATCATCAATCCGCTTCTTACGGAAATTTAGCTATAATAGTTTTTATAATCTCCGTCATTGTAAAAGAAGGGCTGGCTCAGTTTTCTATACGTGCCGGGAAAAAAATTAATTCTCAATCCCTTATTGCTGATGGCTGGCACCACAGAAGTGATGCCCTGGTGTCTTTTCTGGTTTTGGTTGGAATCTTTATGGGAGGATATTTCTGGTGGGTGGACAGCATTATGGGCATTATAGTTTCTTTGGTCATCTTTTATACCACCTACATCATTTTAAAAAAATCAATCAGTACCTTAATTGGGGAAAAACCGTCTGAGGATTTTGAAGCAGAGATTAGAAAAATTGTAACTAATAGTAAATCTCATGATATTAAATTACATCACCTTCATTCCCACAAATATGGAGATAATAGAGAATTGACTTTTCATATTAGATTACCAGCAGATATGAGGTTGGAAGATGCCCACAAGATTACAGAGGAATTAGAAAAGAAGATAAAAGAAGAAATGAATATTGAGACTACTATCCATGTAGAACCAATTGTGATAAGAGGGAGTAAGAAGCAACTAAAATAAATCTCTGTTCAGTTGTGTAGAATAAAGAAGATTTGTTGATTGTTAAAAATGATGCAGAGAATTGTTTTCTAATTAAGAAAGGGAGTGGCGTATGGGAAAAAATTATTACGAAATTGACGAAAACATCTATCGGAGATTTGAACAAAAAAATGAAATGTTTTGTCGTTATCTGTGGGATAAAGACCTGAAAACTTACCAAAATAATTTTGCGGATGATATACTAAAGAATATTAAAGAGGATAACCAAGGTTATACCCATTTTGATTATGCCTTTTTCAAAGCTTCCTGGGCAGTATATAATCGATTTCCTTTTGCCTTTTCCTGGGAAGGTGATACCTCCTTCGAAGAAGATTGGTATGGTTATAAATTAAGAAAACAAAAATACCGGATTAGAGACCTGGCAGAATTTACTGCTAAGGTAAAAAAAGTAGCCAGATTTTACGGTGCCTCTCTGGTGGGTATAACTAAAATTAATGAAAAATGGATTTATAAAAATGCAGGTAAGAGATCAAATGGACAATTTTTAGGTTCTTATCCCATAAATTTACCCCAAGGTATTAACCGGGCAATAGTCATAGCTATAGAGATGGACTCTCCGGGGTTATCTACTACTCCGGCTTTGCCTGCCTGTGCTGCCACCGGATTGGGTTATTCCAAGATGGCTTTTATTATTTCCTGTCTGGGAGAATTTATCAGAAATTTAGGCTATCAGGCTATTCAATGTGGGAATGATACCGCACTGAGCATTCCTCTGGCTATTGATGCCGGCCTGGGAGCATTAGGGCGAAATGGATTGCTGGTTACTCCGGAATATGGTTCGGGAGTCAGGATTTGTAAAGTTTTTACTGATTTACCTTTAGTTCTTGATGAGCCAAACCTTAATTTTATTTCTAAGCTTTCTAATTTTTGTAAAAGTTGTTATCAATGTGCTGAGATTTGCGAAACTAAAGCAATTTCTTTTAAGCCGGAACCGGATTTAAAAGGTGAAACTATTTCCAATAATCCGGGTGTAAAAAAGTATTATATCAACCCGGAAAAATGTTTTGAGTTTTGGGCAGAAAACACTAGTGATTGTTCCAAATGTATTACTGTCTGTCCATTTTCTAATATTACAAAACCACTCACCGCAGATAAATTCTGGAAAGAACAACTTATCTCTATTGATAAATAAGTCTTTTAAATGAAATTTAACATGTTAGAGAAGTTCTTTTATCTATGAAATATTCAAAAATGTAGATATTGCTATTTAAGTATCTGGAAAGGAAGGAATAGAAAATGTGGAAGGAATTTAAAAAATTTGCCATGCGGGGAAATGTAATTGATATGGCTGTTGGAATTATTATTGGAACAACCTTTGGGGTAATTGTAAAATCGCTTGTTTCTGATGTTATTATGCCTCCTATTGGTATGATATTAGGCAAAGTGGATTTTGCCAATCTTTTTATCATTCTAAAAGAGGGCAAGATCGCCGGACCATATGCTTCTCTTGCCAGCGCTCAGGAAGCCGGAGCAGTTACCGTAAACTATGGTGTATTTGCGAATACAATTGTTAATTTCATCATAGTTGCCTTTGCTCTGTTTCTTCTCATTCGAGTAGTTAACAAGATAAAAGCTCAAGAAGAAACTCTACCCCCAGAGCCAACTACTAAAGATTGCCCATATTGCCTGTCTCGTATTCCAATTAAAGCAACACGCTGCTCACACTGTACTTCTGAATTGGTTGTAGAATAAATTAAATACTGTAGCAGCACGGCGTGTTGTGCTGAATGTGCTAAAAGGAAAAATGAAAAACAAAGATAAAACCGGAAAGGAAAAGAGTTTGAAGTTAAGATATAAGATAATTATTTTTCTATCATTCTTTTTGATATGCGCTTCTCTTTTAATTGGTGCAGCCGGTGCTGACACAGGCATACAGGAAGAGATAAATCAGTTCCAGGGATTTTCGGGAGTCCTAATAAAAGACCTGAACACTCAAGAAGTACTATTTTCTCATAATGAAGATAAACTTTTCACCCCGGCATCTCTTACTAAAATATTTACTCTGCTGGCAGCTCTGGAAACACTCGGTAAAGAGTACGCTTATCCCACTTCCTTCTGTTTTTCCAGCACTACTCCGGGAGAGATAAATGGAGACCTGTATGTAGTAGGCAGTGGAGACCCCACTCAGTCCCCGGAAGTAATCAGAAAGATAGCAGATGCTCTGGTGCAAAAGTTTAATATCAGGCAGATATCCGGAGATATTGTATTGGATAATTCAAAGTTCTTACCTGAAGAGTTTTTAGGAAGGGGATGGATGTGGGACGATAAAAACCCCCTGATTGGAGCATTAACTGTAAAAGGATGCAAAGTCAAGGAAAAACAAAATTCTTATCTCAATACTATGCCCCTGCTCTGGGGAAAGATTTTTTCTCAAGAGCTATCCAAAAAAGGAGTAAAGATAGGAGGAGATACCCGGATTGGAAAGACCAAGGAGAATCTACGGGTAAAATATATTTATTATTCTGAAACCCTGGATAAAATACTGGCTTATATGATGAAAAAGAGTGATAATCAGAGTGCTGAAAATATTTTTCGTACTCTGGCTACGGAGGATAATCCCGAGGGAGTTTCCACTATTGCTCGGGCTATTACCTCTTTAGAAGAAATTATTGATACAGCCCTGGGTTTAAAATGGGGAAAAGATTATATCCTTGTGGACGGCTGTGGGCTCTCTGAATATAATCTTACGACCCCCGCTCATCTGGTCAAAGCAATTACTTACCTTTATCAGAAATACGATTTTAATATTCTGGATTATTTTGCCAACACCAAAGAGAAGGGGACTTTAAAAGAACGCCTGCCTTTTCAGGTATGGGGCAAGACCGGCACCTTGTCCTCAACCTCAGCACTGGCCGGCTTATTACAGACCAAAAATAAGAGATGGGTAGTCTTTTGTCTTATGGAAAATAATTTTATATTTATAGAAGAAGAGAATGACCCCAAAATTTTTGAAAACAGAATAATAGAATACATCAACGAAAATTTGTAGCGGCACAGTGTGAAAGGCAAAAATAAGTTTACATGTTTTTATAAATTGGGGCACCACGGCGTGCCGTGGTGAAAAAGAGGACACGATTCACCGTGCTGAGCCTACTATTTATTTGATTTAAGATAAAGCGATGAACATATATAAATAATCAACAAAATTTACATATAAAAAGGAGGATTTTTTGAAATAATGTAGAATACTAATATAATAAATGACAAATGCTTGGCAATATTCACATTATAAAAATCATGTTTTTGAATATCTATTAAAAATTAATAAATATCGATTTTTACGGAGGTGTAATTTTAAAAATGAGAGACGAGGAAAAGACAAAAGACCAGCTTATTGAAGAAATGCATAAAATTATAGAAGGTACTGCCAATATTATTACCAAAGTAGTTGAAACGAGAGATCCCTACTCCATAGGCCACCAACAAAGGGTCTCTAAACTTGCTATGGCTATAGCTCAGGAAATGAAACTTTCTCAAGATAAGATTAATGGAACCAGGATTGCTTCCTTGGTTCATGATATTGGAAAGGTTAATTTACCCACTGAAATTATAAGTAAGCCCAGTAAATTAGTTGAAGTAGAATTTAATTTAATTAAAAATTATCCCAGGGTAGGTTACGATATATTAAAAAAAGTAGATTTTCCCTGGCCTATTGCTGAAATTGTCCTTCAACATCAGGAAAAGATAGATGGTTCAGGTTATCCGAGAGGGTTAAAAGGTGATGAAATTTGTGTAGAAGCAAAAATATTAGGGGTAGCAAATGTAGTTGAAGCAATGTCTTCTTATAAATCTTACCGACCTGCTCTTAGCATTGATGAAGCTTTAGCTGAAATTGTCGAGAATAAAAATATTCTTTTTGATCCGGAAGTGGTAGATACTTGCATTAAACTCTTTAAGGAAAAAGGATTTAAATTTTAAGTGTAGCACTAAGGCGTGTCGTGGTGAAGGTGCTTAGGAGATGAATAAAAATGAAAGATCAAGAAAAAACTAAAAAACAGCACACAAATGACTTGAGGAAATTATGTCAACGAATCTCTGAATTAGAGAAATTAAAAAATAAATATAAAAGTGCAGAGGAACGGATAAAACTTCTAAACAGTACCCTTAAAGCCGTAAGAAATATTAACCAATTAATAATTAGAGAAAAAAATAGAGATGTTCTTTTGCAAAAAACTTGCGATATCCTGACAGAAGCAAGAACTTATCAGGCGGTGTGGTTTGGATTATTAAGAGATGATAGAACTTTTTCCACAGTCAAAGGCTCTGGTTTTAGGAAAGATATCTCATTTTTTAGTAAGCAGTTGATGGATGGTAATTACCCTTACTGTATTAAAAATGCATTCTCGCAGAAAGATCCGTTAGTGATTGTAGATAAATCCAGAACATGCAAGGATTGTTACTTTAAAAATGCAGGTGCTGGTACAGCAGCTGTAATATTGCGTGTTGAATATAATAACCGACTTTTTGGTTTGTTGGCTATAACTCTTATACCCGATTTATATATTAGGGCTGAGGAGGAAAAACTTTTAAAAGAGGTAGCCGGTGATTTAGCATATGCTCTACACAAATTAGAATTGGAAAAAGAATATAAGCAAGCGGAAGAAGAATTACGCAAAGAAAGAGATTTTAACAAAATCCTCATTCAAACTTCTCCGGTATTTTTTGTAGCTATTAATGCTTATGGTAAAACTTTAATGATGAATGAAACAATGCTAAAAACCCTCGGATATACCTCAGAAGAAGTAGTGGGGAAGGATTATCTCTCTACATTTGTTCCCAAAGAGGATAGAGCGAAGTTGTCCCAGGTCTTCCAAGAATTAACTAAAGATAATGTGCCAACTTTAAATGAGAATCAGGTAGTGGCTAAAAATGGCCAAAAATTACTGGTAGAGTGGCACGGAAGACCCGTATTTAATGCAAATGGTGACTTTGACTATTTCTTTGGAGTGGGAATTGACTTCACCGAGCGCAAGCAGGCAGAAGAATTATTTAAAGAACTTTTTAATAGTTCTCCCCATGCTATTTTTATCATCCAAGATGGAAAATTTAAACTAATAAATCCCCAGTTCACAAAAGAGACCGGTTACAAAGAGGAGGAAGTAATAAAGTTTGATCTTTCTAAATTAATCTATCTAAAAGATAGGAAGATGGTTAGGGAAAAGGTAATAAAAATGCTAAAAGGAGAACTTCCTTCTGGCTTTGAATATAGAGGTATCCATAAAAGTGGAGAGATAAGATGGACTTTGCAAGTCGTAACCTCCGTTAATTATCAAGGGCAGAGAGCCATCTTAGGGAGCTTTAAAGATATTACCGAAATTAGACAAGTTCAGAAAGAATTACAAGAAAGTTATGGAAAATTACAAAAAACTATGGAAGGTATAATAAATACTATTGCCAAGATTACAGAGACCAGAGACCCTTATACTGCCGGGCATCAACTTAAAGTCTCTGAGTTAGCTACCGCAATAGCCCGGGAGATGAAACTTCCTTCCGATAAGATAGAAGGAATAAGGATAGCTTCTCTGGTTCATGATATAGGAAAGATTAGCATACCAGCAGAGATTTTAAGTAAGCCTACTAAATTAAATGAGATAGAATACAGTTTAATTAAAAACCATTCCCAGATAGGGTATAATATCCTTAAAAAAGTAGATTTTCTCTGGCCTGTTGCAGAAATTGTCCTTCAACATCACGAAAAGATAAATGGGTCAGGGTATCCCAGAGGATTAAAAGGGGATGAAATTCTTTTAGAAGCCAAAATAATCTGCGTAGCAGATGTAGTAGAGGCAATGTCTTCTCATCGTCCTTACCGTCCGGCCAAAGGCATAGATGCAGCCTTGGAAGAAATTTCCCAAAACAAAGGCACTCTCTATGACCCGGAAGTAGTAGATATTTGCCTTACGCTCTTTAAAGAAAAAGGATTTAAATTCTAATCATAGCAGTACGGCGTTATCGTGTTGATTACCAAGGATGAATATTAAAATAATATGATAAGAGTATATAAAATGAGAAATACAATGATATTTTTTTTAATAATGATTTTAGCTATCAGCTTATTCAGAGCAGATATTGCTTTGGCTGGTAATGATGAGTTGACTGAACTTGAAGTTCAGCAACTGAAGATATTAAGGCTTTCTAAAGTAGTAGAAGAACAACCTTCAAATATTAAACTAAAAAAAGACATGGAAAGCTATAAGATAGGATTGGAATTACACCAACAAAGTAATTACCAGCAAGCCATTTCCGAATTGTTAAAGGTAGAATATTCCACCCTGAATTTACCTCTTTATATTAAATCCCAATATATATTGGGAGATTGTTATAGAAGGATTGAAGATTGGGATAAGGCGATAGAAGTTTATAAAAACTTAGTAGTAGATGACCCCATTTTGACTGATTATTCTCTCTTTCATCTGGCTGAAACCTATAGACTAAAAGGTGAAAATCGCGAATCTACAGATGCTTATAAACAAATAACAGAGAATTTTCCTCAGAGTCTGATTATTTCAGAAGCCAACTACCAGATAGCTCAGAATTATCGAGAGTTAAATGATATAACTTCTGCGGTAATTTATTATAAAAATATCTTGGAAGATTCCAAAGATAGCCAGCTTAAAGCAAAAGTTTTGCTTGAGCTTTCTGAGATATACTGGCAGGAAAAAAAATATATTGATTCTCTTAACTGTTTATATGAGATATTGGATAAAGGCTATAGACTTAAAAGGAATTCAGAACCGGAAGAGTTGTTGATTAGATATTTTTATAAGATTCAAGAGGATTTAAAAGAAATTGAGATTCCTTACCATATAATGGTAAAATGTGCAGATATTTTGTTTAAATATCGCCAGTATAATCTGGCTGAAGATTTATATAAGAAAGTTATTAAAACTTTTCCCGAAGCTCTTGATATTGCAGAAGTTTATTATAAGAGGGCAAGGTCCTTATATTACAAAAAGGAGTATAAGGAAGCTGTTAATCAGTGTGAGGAGATTATAGCAAAATTTCCTACCGGTGAAATTACTATTAAAGCAAATTATCTTGGGGGAAATTCTCTGCGCGTCTTAGGAGAGCGTTATTTGGCAATAGATAAGTATGAAAAAATTATCGGGCAATATCCTGAAAGCTATTATGCCCGACAATCTTATCTGCGCCTGGCAGAATCTTATTTTCAGTTAAAAGAAAAAGAAAAAGGAATTTCCCTGTGGAGAGAATTAATCAGCAAATATCCTAATAGTTATGAATCAATGACTTCTTTATGGAATTTAGCCCGATATTATACTAGCAATAATTCTGATTCTGAGGCATTAGATTACTATCGAGAATTATCAGAGAGATTTTCTCAAAGCAGTTTGGGAGATGATGCCCTGTACTGGAAGGGAAAGATTTTAGAAAATATAGGGTCAGATGAGGAGGCAAAAATTGCCTACGAGAAGCTTATTCGGGAATACCCCTTGAGTTATTATACTGAAAGAATTATGGAACAGAGAAGTGATATTAGTTTTGCTTGGCCGGTTTCTGTCTCCAGGAAAGAAGATTTTATAAATTTAGAGGAATTTTTAAAAAAATATGATAAAATAGAGGGAAAGGGCCAGTTGTCACTACTTAAAGCAGAATTATTTGAAGAGATTAGTTTTTACAAAGAATCAATATTTGAATTAAGGGAAGCATTAAATCATAATTCCGGGAATATCTTTTTATTATTTAGGTTAAGTGATGTTTATAAAAAGAATATGGATTATTACGGTTCTTTAAATTATACGGAGATAATTTTTAATTATTTAAAAGATAATCACCAATTAGAGGAATTACCTCTTGAATTATGGGAAAGTCTCTATCCTGTCTATTATGGGGATGCAATTAGAGAACGTGCTTTGGAATACGAAATAGACCCTTTACTTGTTCTGGCTATGATAAGAGAGGAGAGCAGATTTAACTCCTGGAATGAATCTGTTGCTGGAGCCAGGGGATTAATGCAGATAATTTTTTCGACCGGGGAATGGATTGCCCAGAAGTTAAATCTGGAAGATTTTAATGATGATATGCTCTTTGACCCCGAGATAAATATTGATTTGGGTTGCTGGTATATTAATTACTTAAAAGAAAGATTTTTAGATGATTTTATTTTGATAATTTCGGGTTATAATGCCGGTCCGGGCACAACCAGTAAGTGGTTAGAGCAATATGATAGATCTGACCTGGATAATTTTGTAGAAAATGTTCCTTATTCTGAGACCAGAGAGCATATAAAAAAAGTAATGAAATCTTACCAGATGTACAAAAGATTGGCACAGGTTTTAAGCGAAGAGTAAATGGAATGGTTTTTGCTGGATTAAAAAAGGAGGTAAAAGTTCGATACGGCGAACTTAAAAACAAATGACGAGTAAAGTAAAAGCTCAACTTTTTTGTCTTCACTGTAACAAAGAAACCAATCATACTATTACCTATAAAGGTGAATATTTAGAAGATATTAAGTGTAATATTTGCGGCAACGAAATCAGAATTAACCGGGAAAAATTATTAGAAACCTACACGGCAGATTTTATAGATAGGGTGTTAACCAAACCTCATCGAATAACTGAGGAGATAAAAAAAGATCTATCCCATTTTTTAAAGTCTATACCCATCAGAATTTTAACTAAGCCCTATCGGGTTGCACGGGAGATAGGAGATATGCTGCATAAAGAAAAGGATAAAAGCGGAAGGTGAGTGAGCAATTTACCAATTTACCAATTCTCCAATTATTTAGTAGCACCACGGCATTGCCGTGGTGAAAAAGAACACACGGCACGCCGTGTGCCTACAAAAAAGAAAAAACCCGATAACAGCATGGTTCGTATAAAGTAACAATAAATTAAAAAATATCCAAAAAATAGATAAAAAAATTGACAAAATCATAAAAAACCAATAATATAATATAAAGAAATCTGCATAAATCAAGGGAGGTTTATGAGATGGAAGAATATTTAACTGCAAAACAAGTAGCGAAATATTTACAAGTAAAACCTCTTACTGTCTATCAATGGGCAAGAACTAATAAGATTCCGGCGGTTAAAATTGGAAGAATCTGGCGTTTTAAAAAAAATATTATTGATAGTTTTTTAGAAAAGAAACCTAAGAAAAAGAAGAAATAACTACTTAGCTGCCTGAGGGGACTTCTTAATTGCTTATTTTTAACCTCATTTTTGGTTATTAATTTATGAAAACAGGAGGATAGAGGATGTATGTAGCACAAAAACATAATAGATATAAGAAAAATTCTACTATTTTAGCAGCCCTACTTTTCTTGTTCATCTTTTTTATTTCTTTTTACTCTTTTGCTGATAATAATGATGAATTTATTACTCATATAGTAATTAAGGGTGATACTCTATGGAGCATCTCCAAACAATACAATATATCCTTGGAACTAATCTTGGCTCTTAATAATATTAAAGATAAAGATACTTTATCCATCGGTCAGATAATTAAAATCCCTCGAGATAATCTCCCTGCCGCTGATTATACTATGTATATCGTAAAAAAGGGAGAGACTTTATGGTCAATTGCCCAAGAATATAATCTTTCTGTAGATCTAATTCTTGCTACCAATAACATTGCTAATTCAGAATTAATTTCTATAGGGCAGGAAATGAAAATACCTTCGCACAAAAATGCTGTTGCTGAAACAAATATTGTTAACCAGGCAGTTATTGATAAAAAGAATAATAACATTAATAATAATATCAGTCAGCCCGAAAATGCAGAACCGATTGTTTATACAGTTAAAGCAGGTGATAATCTATGGAGCATTTCCCGAAAATATGGAGTTTCAGTGGAAGTTATTATTGGTGTTAATAATCTCAAGGATAAAGATCTCTTATCACTTGGCCAAAAATTAGAAATCCCCGCAATAGGAGGAGGAGTATCTGACTCTAATCAGAAACAGGAACCAACTATTGTAACTTATACCGTGGTAAAAGGAGATACCTTGTGGAGCATATCCCAGAGATATGATGTAAAGATGACTTCTATCATTTCTGTTAATAATTTAAAAGAAATATCCCGACTATCTATCGGTCAAAAATTGAAACTGCCCATAACTAATATGGATATTGCCAAAGCAGAAGGATATGATCAGGAAGCTGCAGCGGAGGAAATAATTTATTATGTAAAAAAAGGAGAAAGCCTCTGGAGTATTTCGCGCGAGTATAATGTAAAATTAGAGTCTATTATAGCAGCTAATAGTATTGCTGATGCTTCCAAAATTTCTGCAGGACAGCAATTGAGAATTCCTAATGTACCTGGAGCCCGCAGCAATATATGTAACTTTATCTGGCCGGTAAGAGGAAGGATTACTTCTCCTTATGGGATGAGAGTTATAAGCGGAAGGAAAGATTTTCATGCTGGTATAGATATTGGTGGTCCTACCGGGACTAATATAGTAGCTGCCGAGAGCGGCAGGGTAAGCTATGCTGGTTATATGCGGGGATTTGGTAATGTGATTATCTTAAGCCATGATGGGGGATATTCTACTGTATATGGTCATAACTCGGTAAATTTAGTGAAGAAGGGTCAGTATGTGAAAAAGGGTAGCACAATTGCAAAATTAGGGAGCACTGGAAATGCTACCGGTCCCCACCTCCATTTTGAAATAAGATCAGGCGGCAATCCGGTTAATCCTCTATCCTATTTAAAATAAGTAAATTATTTTTTAATGTTAATTTAATTGTAATCAAAATTAAACTCGCAACCGTAATACAATAAGAATAAGAAAGAAAGGAGGAAAATTATTTAAACATTCAATTGAGTATTTTAATTAAAAAGTATTAGATTAGAAAGGAGAATAAATATGAAAAGTAAATTGTTTGTAGTGTTATTGTTAACAGTAGGATTAGTATTTAGTGTAGTCGGTGCAGCTTCTGCAGGAGGTACTCTGGTATTCGGTAGCAGTGGAGATGCGGTTAGATTGGATCCTGCAGATGTAACCGATGGAGAATCCATCCAGAGAATGGATAATATCTTCGAAGGCTTGGTTGAATATGAAGCAGGTTCTGTATTGATACAACCTTGTTTGGCTACCTCCTGGGAACCATCCGCAGATGGGACAGAGATTGTTTTTAACTTGAGAAAAGGGGTTAAATTCCATGATGGCACAGATTTCAATGCAGATGCAGTAGTCTTTTCCTTTGCCCGCCAGTATGACTCCACCCATCCCTATAATCAATATGGTGAATGGGCTTACTGGGGATATATGTTCGGTGATGTAGATAAGATGGAGAAGATTGATGACTATACGGTAAAATTTGTTTTAAAAAGACCGAATGCTTCTATAATGACCAGTCTCGCCATGTTCACGGTTAATATAGTAAGTCCAACTAATGCAGAAAAATATAAAGAAGATACCTTCAAAAATCCCTGTGGAACCGGTCCTTTTAAATTTGTGGAATGGATAAAAGACGACCATATTACCTTAGAAGCCAATGAGAATTATTGGAGGGAAAGACCCAAGCTGGATAAATTAATCTTCAAAGTTATACCTGACCCTTCAGCAAGGCTTATGGCTTTAGAAGTAGGCGAAGTTCAGGGTATAGAATATCCCAATCCCGCTGACTTTGAGAGGATAAAGGCTAATAAAGATTTAGTACTTATGAGTCAACCAGGAATGAATGTCGGGTATATGGCTATGAATACCGGATACGGATATATCGATGCTAATAAAAACGGAGTGCGCGATATAGATACAGAGCCTCTGGTTAAAACCCCCGGATATTATGAGCCCCTTACCGAGAAAAAAGTAAGACAGGCTATTAATATGGCAATTGATAAGCAATCAATAGTGGATAATATTTATATGGGAACAGCAATTAAGGCTACAAATGGAATGCCTCCCTTTATGCTGGGCTATAATGATGCAATAGATGATTACCCTTATGATCCTGCAAAAGCTAAACAATTATTAACCGAAGCAGGATATCCGGATGGCTTTGAAGTCACTCTATATGTAATGCCGGTATCCAGACCGTATATGTTCGATCCTCCCAAGATTGGTGAAGCTATTCAAAGTTATTTAGCTGCAGTGGGCATAACTGTAAAATTCTATCAGGTTGATTGGGGAACCTATCTTCAGGAAACCGAAGAAGGAAATCACCAAATGTGCCTTTTAGGGTGGACCGGTGATAACGGAGACCCTGATAACTTTATGAATGTATTATATGGGGCTAATGCCTGTTCTCTTGGTACAGCTGGAAACTATGCTTTCTATACTAATAATACTAACCAAGAATTACTTTCCGCAGCTTTAGCTACTTATGATGAGGAAAAGAGAGCAGCATACTATAAGAAAGCCCAGGAAATGATTCACGAAGACGCCGGTTGGGTTTATTTAGCTCACTCAACCCAGAATGTAGTCTTTAGAACAAATGTAAAGGGTTATGTCCTTAATCCTACTTCCAGAAAATTCTTCTACCCGGTGTGGATTGAATAGAAAAAACTCTCTTGGTTTGAATTTTCATAAACGGGAAGGGGTGACTGAGTCACCCCTTCCCTGGGTGAAATAAAAATGTGCTTAAAAAGGCACATTTTTTTTATCTTTTTCTTGCATTGCATTGATTAAAAAGTATAATAATATAAGTGTGATTAAAAAGATGATAGGAATTAGTAGATGAAGTGGTATATTACTAAAAGATTATTAATGTTGATTCCAGTACTATTAGGAGTTTCAATTCTCGCCTTTTCTTTAATTCGTTTAGCCCCCGGTGACCCGGCAGTAACTATAGCCGGACAACATGCCTCTCCCCAGGTTATCAGTGCCATCAGAGAAAAATACGGGTTAGATAAACCTCTCACTACTCAATATTGGGTCTGGCTCAAACAGGTCTTAAGAGGAGATTTAGGTCGTTCTATAGTTTCGAATGAATATGTAACTATAGAGATATTGGAAAGATTTCCCAATACAATTGAGCTTACCATGCTTTCTATGATTTTTGCTGTAACTATCGGTTGTATTGCCGGAATTATCTCTGCCTCACGGCAGTATTCTGTTTTTGACTACAGTTTTATGGGGCTCGCTATCTTCGGGGTGTCGATGCCCGTTTTCTGGTTGGGAATTATGTTGATGATGATTTTTGGAGTGTATCTGAGGTGGCTGCCTATCAGTGGACGTATAAGTATGATGATATCTTTCCAGCGAATTACCGGTTTTTACCTGTTGGATAGTCTTATTACCGGCAATTTTGCAGCATTTTTCAGTTCGCTTCGTTATTTAATCTTACCTTCTGTTGCTCTGTCTACTATACCTATGGCTACTATCGCCCGTGTAACCAGGTCAAGCATGTTAGAAGTATTAAGGCAGGATTTTATTAGAACAGAAAGAGCTAAAGGATTATCAGAGAGAATGGTAATCTATAAACATGCGGTAAGAAATGCTATGATTCCGGTAATTACTGTAATCGGATTGAATTTTGGTTTACTATTGGCCGGTGCAATCTTAACCGAAACTGTCTTTTCCTGGCCGGGAATCGGAAGGTATGTGGTAAACGCAGTAAATATGAGAGATTATCCTGTGGTACAAGGATGTGTATTATTTTTTGCTTTAATGTTTGTCATTGTGAATCTAATAACTGATATTATTTATGTTTATATTGATCCGAGAATTCATTACGGATAGGAAAAAAATGGAAAGAATAAGAGAAACAAAATCCCAGGAATTAATTAGAAGATTAAAATATAACAAATCAGCAGTTTTTGGCTTGATAATTGTTATTATACTCATTTTATGTGCCATTTTAGCTAATTATATTGCTCCTAATAACCCTACTCCTTCTCCTCCGGAACTTTTCAAGGCTTTAAAACCGGGATTCTGGAGTGAAGACAGACTAGAAGATATGCCCTTAGGGGCTGATGGCCTGGGGAGATGTGTTTTAAGTAGAATTCTTTACGGAGCCAGAGTCAGTTTAACTGCAGGTTTTGTAGCAGTAGGAATTGCCATGTTCCTGGGAATAACCTTTGGAGTAATAGCAGGCTATTACGGAGGATGGGTAGATGCAGTAATTATGAGAATAGTTGATATTATGTTTGCCTTCCCAGCATTGTTACTGGCTATTGTAATTGTAACCGTTCTGGGTCAAGGATTAGATAAGGCGATGATAGCAATAGGCATAGTCTATACCCCTCAAATGGCAAGGATTATCAGAAGCTCGGTACTCTATATTAAAGAGATGGAATATATTGAAGTCCAAAAAGCAATCGGGTCGAGTGATGCAAGAATTATCTTTCGCCATGTCCTGCCCAATAGTATAGCCCCGGTTATTGTATACGGCACCTTGATGTTAGCTACTGCTATTTTAGACTGTGCAGCTCTCGGTTTTTTAGGGTTAGGCGCTCAGCCTCCCACTCCGGAATGGGGGGCTATGCTCTCTAAAAGCTATTCTTATATTGTAAGTGGAGCATGGTGGGCAGCAACTTTTCCCGGAATAGCGATATTATTATCTGTTATAGGCCTCAACCTATTAGGAGACGGTTTGCGGGATATCTTGGATCCCCGACTTAAAACTTGAAGTAGTACAGGGGATGTTTCTCCGTTCCTTTAAATTTACAAGATAGGATAAAGTAAGACAAAATATGAAAACATTACTGGAAATAAAAAATTTAAAAACTCATTTTTTTTCCCATGAGGGAATAGTAAAGGCTGTAGATGGAGTTAGTTTTAAAATCAACCAGGGAGAAACTTTAGGAATTGTAGGAGAATCCGGAAGTGGTAAGAGTGTTACTGCTCTATCGGTTATGAAATTAATTCCCCATCCTCCGGGAAAGATTATAGGGGGAGAAATATATTTCGAAGGCAAGGACCTCTTAAAATTAGATAATAAAGAAATTAGAAAGATAAGAGGGAAGAAAATATCTATGATTTTCCAGGAACCTATGACTTCATTAGACCCGGTATTTACTATTGGTCATGAAATTGTGGAAGCTATTCAATTACATCAGGGGTTAAATAAAAAAGAGGCCAGAAAAAAGGCTATAGAGATATTAAAGATTGTAGGGATACCGGATGTAGAGAAGAGAATAGATAATTACCCTCATGAGTTATCCGGGGGAATGAGGCAGAGAGTGATGATTGCCATGGCTCTATCCTGTAATCCCACCTTGCTTATTGCTGATGAACCTACCACCGCCCTTGATGTTACTATTCAGGCTCAGATTTTAAGATTAATTAATGATTTAAAAGATAAATTTGGCGCCTCGGTGATGTTAATAACTCATGATCTGGGAGTAATCGCTGAAATGTGTGATAATGTAGCGGTAATGTATGCCGGGCATATTGTAGAATATACCGATGTATATACACTTTTTAGCAATCCTCTTCATCCTTATACCAAAGGGTTAAGTAAGTCAATACCCAGAATGAATGTTGAGACGGAACATCTTGATGCAATTCCGGGTATAGTTCCCAATCTCCTTGATTTACCTTCAGGATGTCCATTTCATCCCAGATGTGATTTCTGTTTTGAAAGATGTGTT
>Ga0209986_10000691_pt1 | contig 33180 bp, 27 predicted proteins | sample BlataG_FD_183168 | JGI IMG/M metagenome (GOLD analysis project Ga0209986, IMG submission 183168) | Deep subsurface microbial communities from Black Sea to uncover new lineages of life (NeLLi) - Black_00105 metaG (SPAdes) (version 2) | ecosystem: Environmental > Aquatic > Marine > Oceanic >...
AGACTAAATCACGCGGCGCCTATATTATCGGTGTCTCCGACAAAGAAAGCGACATTTATGATTCCTGGGTCAAGATTCCCGAAGTTGATGAGTTACTCTATCCCATGGTCGCCGTAGTTCCCCTTCAACTCCTGGCTTATTATCTCGCCATCAATCGAGGATGCGACCCTGACAAACCCCGCAATCTGGCAAAATCGGTAACTGTGAAGTAAATAAAGGACATGACCTGGGGGCTATTTCCTTCTATACTTATTTCCCTAATACGCTTCGATAGTAGTTGACTGTCTCCCTTAACCCTTCTCTAATCAAGAATTGAGGCTGCCAGCCGAGCTCCTTCTGGGCTTTGGTCCAATCGAGGCAAATCTTATAAATCTCCCCCTTCCGTACTGGCGCGTAATGAGGATTACTCTGATACCCTGTTAATTCCGCCAGGAGATTGAACATTTCCTGGTCTGAAGTCTCCACCCCGGTGCCAATATTATAGATACTATTCTCGCCTTTTTCCATGGCCAGAAGATTGGCTGTCACTACGTCAGATACATAGACGTAGTCGCGGGTCTTATCACCCTTGCCGAATATAGTAGGACGCTCTCCCTGCAACATTTGACGAGTGAAGATAGCTACCACTCCAGCTTCACCTTTAGGACTTTGCCTCGGACCATAGATATTGGAGTACCTGAGCACTACATAGCGCAGTGTGTACTCCAAGCAGAAAACGTGAAGATAATGCTCTATCGTGTGTTTTGAGATCCCATAGTAGGAAACGGGATTTATGGGATGGCCTTCATCCACAGGGCAATATTCTGGCTCGCCATATATCCCCACAGAGGATGCATAAACAAGCTTCTTCACTCCAAAATGGAGACACTGGAGAATGAGGTTTAAGCCACCCAAGATGTTTTGCTTCGCATCAAACGCAGGATCCTCCATCGATTTCTGAATCACTGTTTGAGCCGCCTGATGATTAACTAGCTCTGGCCTTTCCTTCTGGAATATTCTCTCCAGCTCGGGGCTGGAGATATCCACCTGATAAAATGTCGCTGCTGGGTTAACATTTTCCAGGCGGCCTGTGGATAGGTTGTCCACCACAACCACCTGATAACCCTGCTGTATCAAGGCGTCAACCACGTGTGAGCCGATAAAGCCAGCCCCACCGGTGATCAGAACTTTCATAACTTTATTCTCCAGAAAGGTCAAACCAGTATAGCTCAATAAACTCAGGGCTTGCAATAAATGGGGCTACGGCTTATCATTCTGGGTGTTATGCAAGATAAATGGTTGCTCGCTGTAAGCGAGGGCGCACGGCAAAGTGGAACAGTTTACTACTTGCTATCAATCGAGGATATAACCTTGACAAACCTCGCAACTTGGCAAAATCGGTAACTGCAAAGTAGAGAGAGAATGAAAGGCTCTGGATCTCACAATCGAGATAAAGGACACAAAATTAGCGTCCTGGCTGGCATACCTGCCTACAATGAAGCAAAGTATATCGGAAGCATAATTCTCCAGGCAAGGCAATATGTGGATGAAGTTATCATGGTTGATGACGGAAGCACGGACAACACCGCCAGGATTGCCGAGCTTGCCGGTGCCACCGTAATCCGCCACGATGAAAACAGAGGCTATGGAGCAGCCGTTCAGAGCATACTGGCAGAGGCAAAAAAGAGAAATCCAGACGTTCTGGTTCTCTTAGATGCTGATGCCCAGCACAACCCTAACGAGATTCCCATTCTCATCAAACCCGTTTCGGAGGGTTTTGACCTCGTCATTGGCTCCCGAGAGGCTCAAAAGGATAAGACTCCCCGTTACCGCCGCATCGGGAAAAAAGTCATTTTACGCTCAACCCGGCTCGCTTCAAAAGCTAATATCGCCGATTCCGAATGCGGCTTCAGGGCCTTTTCTCAAAGAGCTATATCTGAGCTAGAGCTAAAGGAAAGTGGGATGGCTGTGTCGGCAGAAACGACAGTTCGTGCTGCGGAGAAGAACCTCAAGATAACCGAGGTGCCAATCTCAAACATATATACCAAAGACGGCTCGACCCTCAACCCGATAAGGCATGGCATAGACGTTCTCAGCCGGATAATAGTCATGATTTCGCAGAGGAGACCCCTGTTCTTTTTCGGACTGGCAGGTGTCATCTTGCTGGTGATCGGTCTCATCATCGGCATCAGGGTGATTAATATAGCCGCCGCAACAGGCAATCTGGCCATAGGCAGCACTATACTCACCACCATGTTCATTATCGCTGGTATGTTGAGTATCTTCACCGGCATAATCCTGAACACCTTAAGCAGGCGAAAATAACCGGAGCATAAATTAGCCCATCAAGAACCGATAGCACCTCCCTTGACTAATCTAACTCCCAACTCTAGACTATTGACTGGTTCTCAAGAGCGCCTGACGCTGGATACTATGAAGAGAGATAATTAATATGCGTTCTGCCTGAAGGAAGCTATGGCAAAGAGAGCGTCGGTGATTTTAGTAAATTATAATGGGATGTCGCATCTTGATGCTTGCATTTCATCAGTCCTGAAACAAAGCTATACGAATTTCGAGGTTATTTTCGTTGACAACAATTCCAGCGATGGGAGCCTGGAGTACGCTCGAACCAAGTTCCCTAACTTAACATTTGTTGCTAACGATAAAAATTTAGGTTACGCTGGTGGCATTAATAGCGGCTTACCTTATGCTACTGGTGACTACATTGGGCCGCTTAATATAGACACTGAAGTTGTTCCAAACTGGCTAGGTGCTATGGTAGCTTTTTTAGATGAGAACCCACAGGTAGGAGCCGTAACGCCTAAGGTTTTGCTTTTTGATGACCGGACTAAAATCAATGCCATGGGTTTGAATATTCATATCACTGGCCTGGGCTTTTGCCATGGCCTTGGCAAGAAAGACGATAATTCTATCATCCCCGTTAGGGTGCCTGGTGTCAGCGGTTGCTCCTACCTGATCAGACGGGAGATACTGGAGGAAATGGGCGGCGCTCCCCAAGAATGCTTTATGGGCAACGACGATGTAATCGTCTCCTGGCTCCTGCGTTTGATGGGTTATGAAATCTATTATGTGCCTGAGGCAGTGGTCTATCACAAATATAAGTTGAGGATGAACCCAGAGAAGTTCTACTCGCTGGAAAAAAACCGTCAAGCTTTGTTGCTTTATAGCTTGAAACCCCTGACTCTAGTAGCTTGTTTCCCTATTCTCGCTGCAATAGAAGTATTGATAATTGGCTATGCCCTGCTGCGCGGCAAGGCATACCTCAAGGCTAAGTTTGGTGCCTTGCAGTCAGTGGGTAAAGACAGGAAATACATAAAAGAAAAAAGAGTTCAAGTTCAGAAAATAAGGACAATTTCCGACTTTCGGTTGTTTAAGAATCTCAAATTGACCTTGGAGTGGAGGCAGGTATTTCACACTGTTGACTGGTAAGAATCTGGACAAAGTTATGATGTGTAAGCTGCAGATAGTGTAGATTATACCTGTCTCTATCTCACTGGAGCAAGAGAAGGCATATAGAGTATATTATGGGCGCAAAGGCAATGAAGGTAACTTTAGTCCGTGCGCGGGCAATAGATCCCGCCGTGAATAAGGTGGCAAAGACCTTGTCTGAGCATGGATATGATGTGAAATTATTGGTATGGGACCGCCAAAACACCCTGAGCGTTAAAGACAACGAGGGGTACACAATTTGCAAATTCGGTTTTAAGGCACCTTATGACAAATTAACCGTGGTTTTTTACTTTCCAATTTGGTGGACATACGAGTTCTTCTTTTTGCTGAAAGATAAATGTAATGTCATACACGCCTGTGATTTAGATACCTTAATACCAGCAATCCTTGCTAAGTTCATCAAAAGAGTCCCACTCTGTTACACCATTTATGATTTCTACGCTAATAATCTGCCCGACGGACGTTTCCAACTGGTAAGAAAACTTATCAGGAGCTTAGTGGCAGGGGTCGAGAAACTCGGAATTGGATTTACAAAAATTCTATTTTTAGTAGATGAAGCCCGGTACGAGGAAGTCAGGGGAGCACGAATAAACAAGCTTACTTATATTTATAATTCTCCCCCCGACTATTTCGATGTAAATCAAACAAAGAAGTTAAGAAACGCTTCAGCGAAAATGACTGTGTTCTATGCGGGTGTTATTAACAGATTAAGAGGTTTACAATTTATGGCAAGGGCCGTACAGGATTTGGATGGGGTGCGCTTAATACTCGCGGGGGCCGTCCATGATGAAGCCTTTCTTGAGGATTCTGTCCTCACGTCTAGAAAAATCCAATACCTTGGGTGGCTACCTTCATATGAAGATGTTATCAAAGAGACATTAGAAGCAGATATCCTTTTTCGCCTCAGCGACCCCAAGATTCCTAAGACTAAGTATGAAAGCCCTAACAAGCTGTTTGAAGCTATGATGTGTGGGAAGCCGATAATTGTAAGCGATGGCAGCTCAATGGCTGACATCGTAAGGGAGGAGAATTGCGGCCTTGTTGTGCCTTATGGGGACGTCGATGCAATTAAAGAAGCAATACTCACCCTCAAGAACAACCCGGAATTGCGTCAGGTGCTTGGACACAGCGGCCGCAGAGCGTATGAAAATCGTTATAGCTGGCGAATTATGGAACAACGGCTACTGGATTCATATCAACAACTAAGCAGTAAAGTAAGCAAGAAACTAGAGAATCACAAAAACAGTGTTCCCTAACTGGGAAGTCAGGAAGGGCCCGCGAATATCGTCGGCTATTCTAGTGGGCTGCCGTCGGGCTAGTTGGGCTGGCCGCTCAAGGCCCAGACATACCCTTTCTAAGGCAAATTGTTGGCTTTGGCTGCCTTGTCTCTCTGTTAGTGGCTAATGTTCTATATAACGCTTGTCACCAGAGTTCGAATTAAAGAGCCCATCCTTCACCCCACGATAAAAGCCAAAGAGTCGCCCTACATCACGGTGATAAAGCAAGCAAACTGCAGTCATAAACCAAAACTGATATCCAAAGAAATAAAGAAGGAAGCTGCGGTATTGCACTTTTATAGCGTGTTTTCTCATGAATTTGAAGTTATTCCTTGCCATATAGTAATAAGGCAAACCGCTTGCCTTGCTGCCCACCTGGGTCTTGTCCCACACCTTCAATTTCAGAGGCGCCTTATGCCACATCTTTGCTTCTGGGATACAGACGACTTTGTAGCCAGCTTCCCTGGCTCTGAAGCAGTAATCAGTTTCATCCCAGTAACAGAAATAGCTTTCATCAAATAGACCAACCTTTTGAATCACCTCCTTTTTGATGAGCAAGCAACAACCAAAAACGTAGTCTACCTCCTGTTGCGTATCATACTGGCCGGCATCTATTTCCTTAACGCCAATAAGGGAGGCCTGCCCGGTCCGCATATTTACTTTTCCGCCAGCACTCTGAATGCGGGTGGGGAAATTATAGTAATAAACTTTGGGGCCCAGTATGCCGATAGAGGCGTCGCTTTCAGCTACCTTAATCATCTGGCCAAGACAATCGGGGGCAACGACGGTGTCGTTGTTTAGAATCAGGAAATAGTCGGGCGCGGAGTTATCCCCCCCGTATCTTATGGCGATATTGTTGCCTCCAGTATAGCCATAGTTCTTGTCATTCCGAATTAAGCGAACATAATCGCCGAATTTATCCTCCAGCACCTGGGCGTCATTTCCCTTAGAGTCGTTGTCCACCACGATAACTTCATAATTGTGATAGGTTATCTTTTTCAGTGACTCCAGGCACTCGACGGTATCCTCAAGCCCATTCCAGTTCAAGATTATGATGGAGACTTTGGGATCCATATTACTACCCCTGTATTACAAGTCAAGTCATTGTGTGTGTTAAGTTCCCCACAATGCCTCTCAAAAATTCACAGCAGCAAATCCCTGGCCACACTCTTCCAGCCAAAGGAAAAACGATGATATCGCAAAGTCAAACACTCCCTAGAAACGCCAAAGAAACGTGCATAGTGCGGATGCTTATGAATGGATTGCCGAACTCGAACATGTTGGATTTTAGCATCGAATAATTGTTGGACGTGCTTGTTCAATTGACCTGTGCGAACCAGCCTGTCTAAAACCTGACTATATTTGCCCTCCTCCTGACGCAGCCGAGATTCAAAAGACTGACCTCTAGTAAGCGCAGCCTGTTTGGCCTGTTTAACAAAACTGACCTTCCGACCACCTAGCAATTGCTGAGAGTGCTGGCGGTACTCAATTAGAGGCTCTTCAATCAGTACTCCATACATCCCTACTGAACTCGCCAGTAAGGCAATCCATTCGTCGTGAATACTCTCATCCGGGATTGGTAAGATAATACTTTTCAGCCCAGCCCGGAAGACCATAGTCGCACCAGTAACCACGTTATGCTTCAGTAGCATATCCAGTTGTTTGCCTCCCTTAAACTGCCGGCGTTGCCTTGGTGTAAATTTGATTGACTGCCACATTGTATACCCCATGGGACGAAGCAATTCGTCAACAATTACGGCGTCAGAAAAAACGTAGCCAGCACCTGGATTATTTCTTAAAGCTTGCAGTAGTGTGTTCACCTTCTGTGGCATCCACACATCATCTTGGTCACTTACGAAAATAAAATCTCCACTGCAAAGCGATATAGCCTTTTCAAAATTCTTTATTGGGCCAAGCCTTTGCTGATTCCGGTAGATTTTTACAGGAAATGGTGACTCTTTACTGAACTTATCCAAGACCTGAAGCGTATTGTCGGTAGAACCGTCGTCGCAGGCAATAAGCTCATCGGGCCGCTGTGTTTGTTCCACAAAGCTAGCAAGCTGGCCGCTAAGATAAGCTCCCCCATTGTAAGTGCACATCGCAATCGATATTAGAGGCCGAGTATTATCTGTAGTTCCATTTCCAGAACCTAGGCTCCCTCCTCTCCCAGCGCAAACACTCATGTCCGTATCATTCTTTACTTTAGCTATCTTCTCTTAATATTGTCAAACCGCTTCCAGTTGAGGATTATGATGGAGACTTTGGGCGAAGTTATTATTTTTTCCTTAGCCAGAAACTCCCGGGCCAGACTTTATTTTTATCGTATGAACTGAATGCCTCTTTTAATTTCTCTGGATGTTTTAAATGCATGTAGCTTCCCATCCATAAAATTTCAAATGCACTATTGAACGTCAAAAAGGCTTGGAGCATATATTGTTCTGTATAGAAACGGTGTTGCTTATGTACCCATTCCCTGGGGTATTCCGATGGCAGAAATATATCATGCGCGTGGATAAGTACACCTTTATTAAGTCTTGGCAATATTTCAAGATACTCATGCTGAACATCGCTTCCAATCTTGAGGATATGGCTCGAGTCAATAAAAAGAACGTCGTTCTCCTTCAGTTCACCAAACTTTGATATAGGCACATTCTGAACCTTTTCAGGTATCAATTTGGAGAGACCGGGGAAGCCATCTTTCAAAACACTGTTTGGATATGGATCAATTGCCATTAATTCACATCCATAATCCTTCTTTTCCTCCTTGTTTCTCAATGTTGCTTGAGCAGACAAATAAGTTGAGCTACCTGAGCCGATTTCAAAGATCTTTCTTGGCTTGAAATAGCGAATCATGCAATATAGAATCTCACCATCTACGGACTCGAAGTTCCCATTATGTACATAGTATTGATGAGGAATCGGCGTCTTATGTCTAGGGAATGCTTCATATTCGCCTTTAAATTTAGCCGAAAATTCAGAAAGGAGACGGATCTGCTCTTGTTCATTAATTTCTACCCCGACCATTTCAGAATGATTTGTCCATAGTTCATCCTTCAGGGTTCGTGTGTCCGGTATGGGCTCATAGAAATGATTGGGGGTAACGTGAATTCCAAGCCTTTGCCAGATTATGAAAGACCTTTTGATAAGCGCACTGAGGGTTAAATCCTTAACCTTTACCATCTTGAGGTCTTTCCCCAGTAGAATTTCAAATGCCCGGTACTATTATAGCTTACCACATATATTTGGGACAGTCTGCCAAGAGATACCGAGACCACTCCGGGCGAGCCTAAAACGTCGCAGCCATATTGACGGCTAAATGGGCGATGTGCCGATGATGACACAGAGTCTCTGAGCAGCTATAATATAAACCATAAAATGTGGCAATATCGAGAGTTAATCTGGAACCTGACCGTAGCCGACCTGAAAAACCGCTACCAGAATACCTCCCTCGGCTTTTTCTGGTCTCTGCTCAGCCCACTTCTGCTGGCACTGGTCCTGTACTTTATCTTCAGGCACCTCTGGGGTCGTGAACAGGATTTCGCCATAAATTTGCTGGTGGGTATTATGGCCTGGCGGTTCTTCGCCAACGGCACCTCATCGTCCCTTCGCGCCATCGTCGGCAAGGCCAGCCTGGTGACCAGAGTCTATATACCCCGGCAGATACTGGTCTTGAGCAATACCCTGGCCAACGTAATAAGCTCCCTGCTCGAGTTCGTGATCCTGCTGCCTATAATATTTGTCCTGCTCGGATATCTGCCCGTCACAGTGCTCATGTTCCCTCTAATTCACATCATCTACTTCTGGTTTATTTACGGTGCCGGGCTGCTCCTGTCCTCCCTCTTCGTTTACTTCCGTGACCTCAACCAGATATGGCAGGTCGTGACACAGGTCCTCTTCTTCTGCTCACCTATTATCTACCCCCTGACCATAATTCCGGATTACCTGATGCCCTATTACCTGCTCAACCCGATAACTCAGTTTATAATCATGTACCGCGATGTAATGGTCGCCGGCGCTTTACCTTCACTGTACAGCACTGTGATTGCCATCGGTTTCGCCATCGCCGCCTATCTTGTGGGCAGCCTTGTCTTCAGCAAATTACAGCGCCGCTTCGCCGAGGAGATGTGATGAGCGCCATAATCGTAGACAACATCTCCAAGAAATTCCGCATCCCCCACGAAAAAAAGAGCACTGTCTTCCAGAACATAGTCGGCCTGATTAAAAGGCAATTCGACTATGAAGAGTTCTGGGCGCTGAAAGATGTCAGCTTCGAGGTCGGGAAAGGCGAAGCCCTGGGCATAATCGGCAGGAATGGTTCCGGAAAGAGCACGCTGCTCAAAATACTGGCCAGGGTCCTATACCCCGATAGCGGCTCAATTAGCCTGAACGGCAAAGTTGCCTCTTTTCTTCAGTTAGGCGTTGGCTTTCAGCCCGAGCTTACTGCCAAGGAGAACGTTTATATCTACTCTTCAATCCTGGGCCTGAGACGCAAGCAGGTGGAAAAGGTATACGATGACATCCTCGACTTCGCTGAGCTCAAGAAATTTGAAAACATGAAGCTGAAAAATTTCTCCTCCGGCATGAACCTGCGGTTGGCCTTTTCCACCGCCGTGTACGCCGTTCCCGACACTATGCTCATAGACGAGGTCTTCGCCGTAGGCGATGAAGCCTTCCAGGAAAAGTGCCGGGACAAGATGGACCAGTTCAAAACTGAGGGCAAGACCATAGTTTTCGTCTCCCATGCCTTGAATACCGTGAAGGCGCTGTGCCAGCGGTCGATATTGTTGAACGAGGGACGGATTGTTACCATGGGTGATACTGAAAAGGTAATAAACGACTATCTGGCGATGCTGCAGAAAGGCACCCCACACTGAGCATGTAGTTGCGAGACTTCGCCCCACCGGATCCCTCAAGGTTTGAAATTATATAGCGGTAGCTTGTTGCTAAACAAGCGCACACTCCATTATAATGCCCGTGATCATATCGAGACGATAAATGGAAGTTGTCGTAATAGGCATTGGGCGGATTGGAGCAGTCGCAGCCTGCTGTCTGGCAGGTACCGGTCACAGGGTAACCGGCATCGAAATCAATCCCAACACCCTGGAACTTATGAATTCGGGGGTAGTTCCTTATCATGAGCCAGGGCTCGAAGGATTGCTTAAGAATGGATTACAAACTGGCAACCTGAAATTCGCAGCAGTCTTGCCCGGCTCCTTGAAAGCCGATATTGTAATGATAGCTGTTAATACGCCCTCCATGCCAGACGGTACTTGTGACCTTTCATACGTATATACTGCTGTGGCACAGGCGAGAGATGCGCTAGATGCTCCAACCATAATGGTGATGAAAAGCACTGTCCCGCCGGAAACAGGTGTCAGGCTCATCAAAGACTATTTGCAGGGGACTCCAATCACCTATATCTCCAACCCCGAATTCTTACGTGGCGGGCGAGGTGTCTATGACTGGTATCACCCTGACCGTATTGTCATTGGAACTGACGACAATCGGGCAGCCGATAAGCTGCGTCTTATGTACTCCGGAATCGAAGCGCCCGTGCTGGTAACGGACATCACCTCCGCGGAGATGATTAAATACGCATCAAATACTTTCCTTACTACCAAAATTTCTTTCATCAACGAGATTGCCAACATCTGCGAAACTGTGGGGGCCAACATCGATGATGTTGCCAGAGGCGTGGGACTTGACCCGCGCATCGGCCCGGCGTTTTTGCAGGCAGGATTAGGATATGGAGGGCACTGTCTGCCCAAGGATGCCGCAGCCCTGAACTCCCTGGCTTCAAGCAAGGGCTACGATTTCAAGGTACTCAGGGCTGCCATCAAAGCCAACGCCAAGCAGCGAATTCTCGTAGTAAACAAACTCAAGCAACTCCTGGGTTCTCTCAAGGGTAAAGAGATTGCCCTGCTCGGCTTAGCCTTCAAGCCTGACACCAGTGATGCTAGCGAAGCCCCGTCTCTGGATATTGCCCGTCTACTTATCACCGAAGGAGCCAAGGTACGTGCTTATGACCCGGCGGCTATAGAAAGTGCCAGGTCATTACTGCCTGACGGCATAGTCTTTGCTAAGGATGTCTATTCAGCCGTGGCTGGCGCCTGTGCCATAATCCTGGCTACAGAGTGGCCTGAGTTCATTGAAGCCGATTGGAGTAGAATCAAAAAAGCCATGGTCGAGCCCTACATCGTTGTCGACGGTCGTAATGCCTTGCCTGCCGAGAGACTAATTGCTACTGGCTTCAAGTATTCTGGAGTTGGCAGAAAGTTTGCCTGAATGGCAGTGCTGATGAAGATTCATGTGCCAGCTATAATTTAGCTGGTGAAGCGCCACTGCGTAGGGGGAGATGAACTCCGCCTCTGCTCCCTCGTCATCGCGAGGCACGGAGTACCGTGGCAATCTCAACCCCACGCATTGCGCATTCTAAGCGTTTTAATTACAATGAAAACAAATGCTGAAGATTAATCCGCTGGACTATCCCATCTGCCTTGCCTTACCCAATCGCCTCACGCCGGCCTCGGCCTGGCACGAGCATATTCCATTTGCCATGTTTTTGGTCGACATCCTAAGAACAGAAATGAACACACAATAGTTTCTTATCAGAAGGCATAGACACTATAGTGGCTAGCGAGAGCGATGCAGTCAAAATGGATAAGGAGAAAAAATACAATTTAGTATATTTTGAGATAGTGGGATTTTGCAATGCCAGATGCCCATGGTGTGTGACGGGTAATAAATCATTGAACCAAGTTAGCTATCCATCACGCGTCATCAATGTAAATGATTTCCGTAATGCCATAGTCACATTACTAGAAGGTGGTCTTATCTATCCTCGAGAAAGCAAAATTAGCTTAGCCAATTGGGGCGAACCTATGTTGCACCCAGAATTAGGTAAGATTTTGAAAACACTGAGAAAAAATGATGTTAATTTTGCTATAAGTACTAACGCATCAAAGTTTGTTAATTTAGAAAATGACATTTTGGGCAATTTGCAGGAGGTAAGATTTTCGGTGCCTGGTTTCAGTCAATCGTCATATGACAGGATACACGAATTCAATTTCGAAAGTATCTTGAAGAATATTGAAATGTTCTGTAAAAACATACGAAAAGAAGGCTCTAATGCAAAATTAATGATGGCCTATCATCTATATCAGTTTAATATCGATGAGATTGACGCTGCAATGAAATTTTGTAGTCTAAACGGTATTGAATTGTACCCATATGCTGCTTATCTGAACGATTTTAATCTTGCAAAGGCCTATCTTGACAAATCAATCAGTGCAGAACTACTGAGAAGGATTGGGAAAGATTTGTTCTTGCATTATGTTGATGAATTGATAGCAAAGACTCCACACAACTACCAATGCCCACAATTTAATATCCTTAGCATTGATGAATACTGTAATGTATTGACCTGCTGTGTTCTTCCCAAAGGTCATCCTGAATACTCTTTAGGTAAACTTTCCACATTATCCTGCGATGACATACGAAAAGGCAAACTATCTCAGAAGGTATGTACCGAATGTGTAAAATCTGGTATTTCTTACTGGGTGCATAATCCGTTGGTGCCAGGTTTTACAAAATACTTTAAGTGATGTTAGAAAAGAGTGCAGAGAAAGATTTGAAATTTGCCAGATAGACCTGTGCAATCGCTGTAATCAGATTCCCGGGTCGGCCATAGCAGATATTAAGCCTGAAAGAGAAAAGGCAAAAGAAGGTGTAGGTGGGCACGTGAACCGGTACAAGAAGAATCCAGATATGGACATACTAGAGACAGGGTATTGCATAATATGTGGTCAGAACTCGACATTTCGTTTTGATCCGACAGTGATTAATGCCCAACTCAAACAAGCGTGGGGGCTCTCAGACAGACTTATTGAGGCATTCAACCGCAGAGAAAGCATGTTTTGCAGTAGTTGTGGAAGCAGTCTCCGCATAAGGAGCCTTTGTTCAGCTTTAATTCAGATATTTTCGCAGACCACGGGAAAGACTTGCAAATCACTTGTTGAGCTTCTCAACGACAAGGAGTTCTGCTCCCTGAGGATTGCTGAAATCAATGCCTGTGGTGCTTTACATTCTTTCCTGGTGCAACATCCCAATCTTCACTACTCAGAGTTCGTGCCCGGTGTTGAACCAGGCAACATTTATGAAGAAGTGCGGTGTGAAGACCTACAATCTCTTACTTACCCCGACGACTATTTCGATATTGTGCTGACGTCTGATACCTTAGAGCACGTGCCTGACCCCGAGAAAGCCTTTAACGAAATTTACCGTGTACTAAAGCCCGGTGGGTTTCACCTGTTCACTGTTCCAGTAATACCCTCCCAAGGCGCAACAATCAGACGTGCACGTCTCGTTAACGGGGAACGTCAGTTTTTGCTTGCTCCAGCGTATCATGGTTCTTGGGGGCAGGAGAACATGTTTGTCTTCACTGATTTCGGTATGGACATAGTGCACAAACTAAAGTTGATTGGCTTTGTTACGGATGTTCTTTTTTTCAACACGGACGACGAACTGGAAATGGCCTTCGCCTTCCGCTCCAAAAAAGCGAAGCACATCCCGTCAGCAACGAGAATAGGAGAGTATCCTATGCTTGAATGGACAGGCGAGAGATTTTTGCCCTGGATAGAGGGGGCACAGATTCATTATGAGCACCTTCACAGGTATGCCTTTGCTGCTCATTTTGTGAAGGGCAAAAAGGTGTTGGACCTTGCCTGTGGCGAAGGCTATGGCACATATATGTTAGCCAGAGAAGCCGAATATGTTACTGGCGTGGAAATTTATAAACCAACTGTCCAACACGCCAGAAGCAGGTACATAAAAGACAATCTGGAGTTTATAGAAGGCTCTATACTCGCCGTGCCTATAGAGGGTGAGAAGAAGTTTGATGTGGTTGTCTGTTTCGAAGCTATTGAACACATAGCAGAACATGATAAGCTTCTATCTGAAGTAAAGAGGCTGCTTAAAGACGACGGCTTATTTATAGTTTCAACGCCCAACAAGGCGGTCTACACAGATGAGCCTGATTATCATAATCCCTTCCACGTAAAAGAGCTCCAATTTGACGAATTCAAAAGCCTACTAGGACAGTACTTCGCGCATATGCGTATATTTGGTCAACGAGTTTACGCCGGCTCCAATATGTGGAGTATCCACCAGCAAAAATCCCGCAGTTATATAGAGGAAGTTGTCAAGAAGGGAGACACGGAATTCTATTTCGCGGAAAGAATTAGCAAGGAACCTGTCTACTTCATAGCTCTAGCTTCAAACGCGCGCTTAAAGCCATCGACATCCATCACTGATAGCTGGCTGACGGATGCCTCCAACACGTTCTTTCATGATTATGAAAAGCGACTGGCCAAGCTAAACCATGCCCTGGAAACCAGGGGCGCCCGCATAGCCAAGCTCGAGACAAACCTCCAGGAGAAGATCTCCCAAGTGCATCGTTTGGAATTCCAGATACAGCAGATTCAGCATAGCATACCCATACAGCTTGTAAACCGTTACGAGAGAGTCATCGAAAAACTACTGCGCCCCGGCACCCGCCGCCGCCATTTTTACGAGCTTGGGCTCAGCGGCATCAGGGTCATCCTCAACGAAGGCTGGCGCAGGTTCTGGGCGAGATTCAAAGAATGGCTGCGGCAAAACACGCGCCGCGCATTCAAACTGCTATGGTGGCGGGGTACTGGCCCGTTCCGCCGGGCTGGCAATGCGCTGCTCCCTTATTATCAACGCTTTGTCCCGATGCGTATCAAGACGATGGTCCCGGACAGACTGCAGGAGACAATAGCCCAGTGGCTGGCAAAGCAGCCAGAGCACATGCGGTTCGAAGTGACAGCCCAAGAAAAGGAAGATCGTACCACGTGGCTTTACGAGAATCTGTCAAATTCAACTATCGTTAGAATCCCAGGAACCAGGCTCAAGAACCTGCATTTCCCTACCATACTCGTTTGCGCTCATGCTAGCAGGAAACAGCTATATGGAGCAGAACGTAGCTTCTTAGACCTCCTGGATGGGTTCGCAGCAAGTCTTTACAATGTAGTAGTGGTTATACCAAACACTGATAACGCTGCTTACATCCACGAACTCACAGCTCGTTCCACGGAAGTTGTCTCGTTTCATTACACCTGGTGGCGAGCTAAGAAGCCGATTGACCAATCGCTCGTCACATTGTTCGAAGCCCTTGTCGACCTACATCACATCAGTGTTGTACATGTCAATACTATCATGCTGCGCGAACCTCTTATTGCCGCACGTCGAAAGAAGGTTCCGGCAGTCATCCACGCTCGTGAAATAATCACGGACGACCCAGCGCTGTGTAACAGCATAGGTGCGGACGCCGATAGCATCGTCAAAGAGGTCGTGGCGAATGCCGACTACATCATTGCAAACTCTAAGGCAACAGCCGCCTGTTATGACAAGGGTGATCGTACTATCGTACTCCCGAACACCATAGATATCGACGAATTTGATATAAGAAACGATATTGACGAGAGTCAAATACACGTCGGTCTAATCAGTAGTAATATAGTCAAGAAAGGAATTCTTGATTTTGCAGAACTCGCTGAAATACTCAAAGACAGAGCGCCAAACCTGCGGTTTGTTTTGATTGGTCCCCAAAATGAGCACACATCAGCGATACTTCGTGCCCAAAAACGTCGCGGTTTGTATTCGAATCTCATTATTACTGGGTACGTGCAGAGACCCGTCGACGCTATATCCAAAGTGAATATCGTTGTCAACCTTTCTCACTTCGGTGAGTCTTTTGGACGGACTGTTCTGGAAGCGATGACAGCACGCCGGCCGGTCATCGCATATAATTGGGGAGCTATCCCAGAATTGATGATTCATGGGAAGACAGGGTACTTGGTACCGCATAAGTACATCGACCAGGTATCCCTGTATCTTGAACGATTAGCCCTCGATCCCTCCCTCATTACTAAGATGGGTCACGCAGCGCGAAAGACCGCGGTAAGTGGATATTCAAAACAGAAGTTTGCAGAGTCTTTGCAGAAGAGCTATTCGAAGATCCTCGGCTACTCACCAAGCAACATTGAACAGTGCCTACAGGCTTTTCCACAACAAGCGGCAATAGCTGATATCAGCGTGATTATCCCGAATTACAATTATGGACAGTATCTGCCCGAGCGCCTCCGCAGCATTGTCAACCAAACACTCAGCCCAAGAGAGATTATTTTCCTCGACGACGCGTCGAGCGATACCAGTGTCGAGGTTGCGCGGCATATCCTTGAGCAGTCCTCGATTCCGTTCACGATCATCCGCAACGAGACCAATATGGGCACATATCGACAATGGCTAAATGGGATCGCCGAGGCAAAGGGTGAGTTCATCTGGATAGCAGAAGCGGACGACACCTGCGAGCCTGAGATGCTCGCCACGCTGGTCGCCGCTATGCAGGACGAGCGCATCGACATTGCCTACTGCCAGTCGAAGCGGATAGATGAGAACGGTATTGTTACCGCGCCGGACAATTTGCGTCACACCAATGAGATTCACCTCTCACGGTGGCAGCGCGATTACCGGGAACTGGGCGTGCGCGAGGTAGTCGACTACTTAGTCTATCGCAATACCATTCCCAATGCCAGTGCCTGCCTGTTGCGCAAGAGCGCCATCGGGGGGATCGAAGAGAAGCTTTCTCGAGCCCACTTCTGCGGCGACTGGTTGCTGTATGCACACATGCTTAAGAATGGAGACATCGCCTACATCACACGACCCCTCAACAGTTTCCGCCGGCAAAGTGGCAGTCTCACCAGGCGTTGGGAGAACAGCATCGAGTATCTGGAGGAAGTTGTCAGTGTCAGAAAGTACATCTGCGAGAATTTTCCGGTTCATCCCTCCCAGCTGCCGAGAATGGACCATTTTCTGGATAAGGACTATAAGGTACAAGGTGTAAACAAAAACTCGGAATGCCCGACGGTAAAAACCACGCTGGATGCGATTGCCGCGCGGGTAAGGCAAAACCGCCGATTCGGCCTTATCACGACCAATAACGGTTCCTTCGACGGCGGTAGCGAGGTGTTGTGGCGGGAATCCGCCAAGCGACTCCGCTCGCTTGGACATGACGTGGTCATCCTCATCAAGAAATGGGTCCCACGTCCGCCCTTCCTCAATGACTTCGAGTGTCTTGGTATCAAGCCCTATTTTAAGGAAGAGGATGGGTTTGAATCTATCATCGGGTTCAAGCCTGACTTGGTCGTGGTATCCATGGGGGACCAAGACGAGGGCATTGAATACTACGGCGAGCTCAGGCGGAGGGGTATTCCGTATATCATCATAAACCAACTGACCAAAGAGCCCCGATTCTGGCCGATCCGGAAGGACCGTAACGACAAGGTTCGTGATGGGTACACCTCAGCGGAAAAGGTGTTTTTTACATGCGGAAATAACCATCGCGTGATGGAGCAACGGTTGAAGTGTGCGCTTCCCCGATGGGCACGACACTATAACCCATGCCATACTGACCCCAATGCGGTTCTACCCTTCCCGCCTGTGTCTCAGGGGGTCAGCTTGGCGGTTCCTGCCAAGATTCTCTTCATGCACAAGGGCCAGGACCTGATTGTGGGGGTAATGAAGCAGGACAAGTGGAAGAGTCGCAACGTCACCATCAATCTCTATGGCGTGGGCGGGGACGAGGACCGCCTCAGGGAAATGATGAAGAAAGCTGGTCTTGAAAAGAAATTCGTCTTCCATGGCAAGATCGTCTTCATTGGGCGGGAGCACGAAATTTCTCAAATTTGGCTACACAACCAGGCAATTCTCCTGCCGTCACGGATGGAGGGCTTGCCTATCATGCTAGTCAGTGCCATGCTGTCCGGGCGCGTTCCCATCGTCACCGCTATTGGAGGCCACAGTGAGGTAATTGAGGACGGAGTGACCGGCTTTATCGCCTCGGATCCCACGCCGGAAGCTTTGGACGATGCTATGGAACGCGCCTATCAACGCCACGACGAGTGGGAGGAGATAGGCCAGCGCGCTAAGCAGGCTATGCTAAACTACCTGCCCCAAGACCCAGTCGGCGACGCGGTCAACAAGATTCTCGAAGTGGTCGGACTGGAGACAGCAAATGTCGCGTGATATTCCTGTCGATGATAAATACTATACACGTCTTGCCGAGCAATATCGAAAAACAGGGCAAGACGATGAAGTAGATTGTTTCTGTGAGAAGATCTGTCCTGAGGGGCGCGCAGATCTCTATTCTTTTCTGCTATGTATCGCAACATTCTCAAAAAGCCACAACTCATGGGCATAAAGACGCGTTATTATTACCACCTTGTGGTGACTGGCATCAGAGTCATCCGGAATGAAGGCTGGCGCAGCTTCTGGACGAGATTCAAAGAATGGCTACTACAAAACACGCCTCCCCCACTCAAGCTGCTATGGTGGCGGGGTGCCGGGCAGTTCGGCCGGGCAGAGCAAGCTTTGTTCACCTATTATCAACGCTTTGTCCCAATGCGTATCAAGGGTATTATCCCGGACAAACTACAGAAGGCAGTGGTCCAGTGGCTGGGAAGGCAGCCAGATCTCTATTTTTTCTTACAACATGCTCTCAGCTTGGGAAAGCGCGGTAACGTTGATCGCGCAAAACAAGTGTGCGATGAAGCGCTAAACGAATTTCCGCCAAACGCACACGTCCCGATTTTGCGTACAAAGGCAGTAATCGAGATTGATAATGCACTCTTTGACGATGCCCTTGGTACTATTCGTAGTTTGGCGCGTCTCAATCAGCATGGGAATGCGGAGGCGAGATTCCTGATTGCTTTACGCGAAGAAAAGGTTCACAAGCACTCTGTTAAACTTGGCTCCAACGACGAGAAGCTCTTAGATTACTGGAACACACGTGCGAACTTCGTCTATTTGCATGTGTGTAAGAGACTGATAAATATTATTGGTCGATCAGCATCTGTCGTCGCGGACATCGGGTCTAACAGAACCCCTCTTCTCGACTTCTTTCCCGGTAACCCAGTCAAGTATTCAGTTGATCCCGCAACGCCCTACTCCGGTAAAGGAGTTACACCAGTACGAGAGGATTTTTTACACTGGATCCCGCCTCAGAAGATAGAGTTCTGTACTTGTCTTCAGGTATTGGAGCATGTCCCCGATGCCAGCAGATTCGCGAAAAGGCTGCTTGAGGTGTGTGAAGTATCATTGGTATCGGTTCCATATAAGGAAGAACCCGGGGGCAACATTAGTCATATTCATAGTATGATTGATTACAAGGTAATCTCGACATGGTTTGAGCGGGAGCCAAACTTCTTCTATGTTGCAAAAGAACTTGGAAACGAAGAGCGCATCATATGCGTCTTCGATCGAACGACGCAAGAGAAATTCAAAACACTTAGCGAAAGTTGCATGAACGGCTTGAAATACCGTTACCGATGGTCGCTCGCCGGGTCGGGATTTGAGGACATCGCGGAGAATTTTATGAAATGAAAACCAAGATTCGCCATCCTCCAAGGATCGAGGATGAGGCTTTTGAGTGCGAGAGAATTTATTCAAGTTTGATTAGAAAAAGACTGCTAATATGATATATAGTTCTAAAAGGGGTCCCATGTATAAAATCGATGGTGAATCAGAATGACGACATGTTTAATACTTGGTGGGAATGGATTTATTGGTTCACATCTCGCGGAGGGATTGGTCGAGAAAGGGTATGATGTCAGGGTTTTTGATAGTTTCCAAACCGGGATGGCAAACCTGGAAACGATTAAGGGCAAAATTGAGATTATAAAAGGTGATTTCCTCAACCACGCGGATATACTCCTGGCTTTGAAAGGCATGGACTACATCTTCCACTATATTAGTACCACAGTTCCGGCAACCGCCGTCAAAGACCCGATTTACGACGTACAGACGAACGTTATAGGCGCGGTAAGACTACTGCAGCTTGCAGTTGCCAGCAAAGTAAAGAGAGTCATTTTCCCATCTTCCGGCGGCACGGTCTACGGCGAACCGACTAGTCTGCCGGTTCACGAAACACACGCCCTTAACCCGATGGACCCCTATGGTATATCCAAACTCGCCATCGAAAAGTATTTGAACTACTTCAATCGCGCTTACGGATTGGATTACCTCATTCTAAGGTACTCGAACCCTTACGGGGAAAGACAGAGCCCGCACGGTCAACAGGGAGTAATACCCGTGTTCTTGAACAAAATCAAGATGGGCGAGCGCCCCGTAATCTATGGCGACGGCTCCACGGAGAGGGACTACGTATATGTGGGCGATGCCGCTGAAGCAACGATCGCAGCCCTCGAAAAGAAAACGGCGCACAAAATATTCAATGTGGGAAGCGGTGCAGGCACTTCCCTCAACCAGTTGATTGAACTAATGTCCGGTGTAGCCGGCAAGAAGATAGAGCCGATTTACGCAGAAGATACTGCCATTCGCGTACAGAAGATCGTCCTTGACGTTTCGCGAATGCATGATGAGGTCGGTTGGGAACCAAGCACGAGTCTGCAAGAAGGGATAGAAAGGACGTGGCAGTGGATCACACATCTCTAGCGACCGACCTGCTTTCTCGAAACCCCCTTGCTCTCGGCTGCCGACCGTGGACGTCTCGTTGCTTCGACTCCTCCTGGCAACCACATGCCCCGCAAACTCGGTCCTCACTCGGTCTCTATGGTGTCTCCTGATTTTGTTATAGCTTTGCTTGTGTATTGCAGAGCCTCGATATCGCCTTTCCTGATATATATCCCCAGGGCATAGTCGCCGTCAGCTATTCTCCATGCCGGAATAAGAGCCGTAAATCCCGAGTAGTCCAGATTCAAGTCTAGCTCCTCAAAGGCCTTCGTAACATCTGGTCTTTTCAATACGTGGGTATCGAAAATGTAGGTCTGCTCCGTTGATTTTAAGACCATGTAGACTTCGCTACCCTCAGAATCCATACCATCGATGAACGCCCAGCCCATTACTTCCACCGTGGTGCGACCATCAGTTGCAAACTCGTCAAAGTAGTACGTTATACCCCCTGTTTCAGCGGGCAGTGGAAAGTCATAGAGCCTGGACTCACCCTGAACAGCGTCAAGGCTATCAAATAGAGGCCCCGACACGAAGATGATGAACAGCACAAATCCCACAACAATCGATGTGTGGGTAATTACCTGTTTCCTGTGAGCTTTGAACCAGCTTCCTGTTGACATGGCTAATTACTGCTCCTAATCATCCTCCAGCAGCGGATAATCGGCGTCAAAGTAGTGGTTGAAGATAAGCCGGAACGTGTTCACCGGCGATATCGACTCCGACAGTTGCTCGTAATCCATGCCGGGCAGATACATGGAGTTGAGTATCTTTTCCCATTCGTCGCCGCCGATCTCAATGCCGGGATGGTTCGGACGCTGACCGTGGTCTGACTGTAAGATGATAATGGGCGGGATCTCCGATTTATCCAGCAACGCATCAACTACCTCTTCTATCTGTGTGGAGATGAAGATATACTGCCCGAGATAGAACTGTTTATCTTTATAGTTATACCAATTCGCACTATCGATGTATTCGCCACTCGGGCCGAAAATGTAGGCTACATGGGGACAGCTGAAATGGGCGAAAACAAATTTTGGCCCTTCCATTTCGGGTAGCGCGTTCAGGTGCTCTAAGGTATGTGCTGTCATACGCTGTAAAGCCATTCCATACTGACCTCCCACAAGGTGATAATAGAAAGGCTTCAGCATGGTGGTGCACCACAGGATTTCTTGAAACTTAGACACCCAGGGAGTCCCATCACTTGTATAGTAGTTGAAGTAAAGGTCAGCACTATCCTTCATATAGTAATTCCATCCATGCAGCCACATGTCATTCCCGAAAGCGATGTATTGATAACCTTGGGCTTTCACAAATTCTGCTGCCCTACTGTAGCCTATTTTTCTGAATGTGACATCATTGTAAATATAATTGGTACGGTATATCGCGTTTGTTTCCCTTTCAATAAATCTCCCCGTCTCGGCATCCCAGTACCATCCTGTGGTGAGGTATTCCATGTTCAGCACTTGGGCGATTATCTGAGCCGTGAACGGCGTTCGTGTTTTGCTCTGGTAAGCTATGAAGAAGCCTTTATCCTCCAGGCTGTTGATAAACTCGCTGTTATCGTAATCATACCATTCCTCCATGGTATCAGGATGTGCATACTCGTCCAGGATGATGAAGTAGATATCAGGCAGAGTATTGAGCTCTGCCGGGCTGGCGGCGGCAGTATGCTCCGGCGTCTCCACCGGTGTGACGTCACTCAGTCTGGCTAGTTTAACTTGATAGCTGCCGATGTTAAACAGGTTGATGGCGATGAGCACCACCGCCACTATGTTGAACAATCTGGTGGTGATGCGAAAGTCCCTTTTTGTCCGGCTGATGAAATAGACGCAGTAGCCCCAGATGAACAGCATAGCGGGGAGCAAGTAGGCGTGTTTGGGCACAAACACCCCCAAGTAGTTCAGCCCGTCATAAAGGCGTCCGTAGGAAAAAAAGAAGACCAGGAATATAGCTGTGGCAAATCCCGCTTTAGCCAGGCTGCGGAGTATAAGGCTCAGGACTGCCCACAACACCAGAGCAGCAGCCACTGAGACCCCCAGCGGCAGCCACATCTGGCTTGCCGATGTTTCGCTTATGTTATGGGCATAGAGAAACAGTATGGGAAAAGCAGCAAACAGCAGCGGGTAGAAAACCACCGGTCCCTTGAAAATAGCTCTTAACTTTTGTTTCATCTGGGTCCTGAACCAGCTTCCCATTGGCATGGCGAATTCCTGCTCCTAATCATCCTCCAGCAGCGGATAATCGGCGCCGAAATACTGGCTGAATATCAGACGGAACGTGTTCACCGGCGATATATTATCATACAACATTTCAGTATCCATATCCGGGAGATACATAGCGTTAAGTATCTTGTGCCATTCATCGTCGCCGACGGGATAACCAGGCCTAAGACCATGATCCGATTGTAAGATGATAATGGGGGGAGTCTCAGATTTTTTAAGCAATACGTCAACCACTGCTTCTATCTGTGTGGAGATGAAGATATACTGACCTAGATAAAACTGTTTATCTTCATGATTGGTCCAATTTGCAGAGGCGATGTACTCGCCTTCTGGACCAAACACAAAGGGCTCGTGGGGACAAATGAAATGGTCGAAAACAAATTTCGGGCCTTCCAGTTCAGGCAGCGCCTCAAGTTTCTCAAGCATGTACAAGGTCTGGCTCCGATAGCTATGTTCATACTGAATCCCAAAAAGGTGATAATAGAAAGGCCGCAGCATGGTGGTGTTCCACAGTATATGCACAAACTCAGTCACCATACTGCTGCTATTATATCCATAGTAATCGAGGTAAAAATCGACGTTGTTCTTGGCATACTTTTCCCATGTGTATGTTGCAAAGTTGTTTCCGAAAACAATGTATTGATAGCCCTGCGCCTTCAGGAAGTCTGCCACCTGGCTGTAAGCCATCTTTCGGTAGGTAGCTTCACTCCATGGTTCGTAATCGAGATACTCCATGTTCAATATTTGGGCGATTATCAGAGGTGTAAGCGGCGTTCGCGTTTCGCTGTCGCTGGCTATGAAGAAGCCCTTATCTTCCAGGCTGTTGATGAACTCGCTGTTATCGTAATCGTAATATTCCTTCATGGTGTCGGGATGTGCGTATTCATCCAGGATGATGAAATAGATATCGGGCAGAGTATTGAGCTCTGTCGTATTGTCGGCAGTAGTCTCCGATGTCTCTGCCGGTGTGACGTCACCCAGGCCGGCTAGTTTAACTTGATAGCTGCCGATGTTAAACAGGTTAATTGCAATGAGCACCACCGCCACTATATTGGACATTTTGGTGATGATGCGAAAATCCCTTTTTGCCCGTCCGATAAAATAGACGCAGATGCCCCAGACAAACAGCATACCGAGTAGCAGGTAAGCGTGCTTGGGCACAAAATCGAACACCCGCTCCAGCCCGTCATAAAGGCGTCCGTAGGAGAAAAAGAAGACCAGGAATATAGCTGTGGCAAGTCCTGCCTTAGACAGGCTGCGGAGTATAAGGCTCAAGACTACCCACAACACCAGAGTAGCAGCTACTGAGATTACCAGAGGCAGCCAGATTTGGCTCACCGATGTTTCGCTTATGTTGTAGGCATAGAGAAACAGTATGGGAAAAGCAGCAAATAGCAGCGGGTAGAAAACCACCGGCCCCTTGAAAATAGCTTTTAATTTTTGTTTCATCTCTGTACCCGGCGCATCAGATACATCGTCAGTTGTGGTTCTCGGATATCGGCGTAATCATCTACGGTGAAATAGCCACTAAAACCAATATTATCATACTCATTAGCTAAGCCACAATTGCGCTGAACACGATGCCCTACAAGGCTGAAGGCGAGGAGGTCTAATTCAAGACACATCCTTGAGTGGAGTCCCGTGAGCTCGGCGCAACAAGGCACAACCTTAACAGGCTGTAGCACACTGCAAGGGGCAAACCGAGAGGATGGTCTCGAATAACTCGGGACATGGATTTGCGCATGAACACGGTGTATTGCAACCAACCAAATATATATTGGACATTTAGCAGAAAATATAATAATATAATGATTGCCGATTATTTTTATCAAGTGGGAGGAACATTCTAATGCCTTTAATTCAGAGAAACATTGAGATTGATTCAGAGATCTGGGCTAAACTTAAACAGGAAGCGATAGCAAAACAAAGAAATGTCCGCGATTTGGCGGGAGAAATTTTGGCTGATTATGTAATTGAAAGCGATAAGACAAAAGGGCAGAGAAACATAAAAGCAATAATTATAGCAGCGGGTATGAGCTCTCGTTTAGCGGAACTAACTGATGACAAGCCGAAATGCATGCTTGAGATAAAAGGCAAAACAATCTTACAACGGCAAATAGAGACATTTAATCAATGCGGGATAACCGAAATAATAGTTATCAGGGGTTATAAAAAGGAGGTAATCAATTATACCGGTGTGAAGTATATTTATAATCAAAATTATAGGCGAAACAATATACTGGAATCATTGATGTACGCAGAAAATGATATGGATGGCGAGTTTATAGCGACATATTCCGATATCCTTTTTAAAACCAGTGCTGTAAGAGCATTATTGGAAAGCAAAGCTGATATTTCTGTAGTTACTGATATAGTCTGGAAGGCTCATTACAAAAAGCGCTTTCAGCATCCTATAGAAGAGGCAGAAAAAGTAATTGTCAGCAACAATAGAGTGGTAGAAATCGGTAAGGCCACTAACCCAAACGAAGCATACGGTGAATTCATTGGACTGGCAAAATTCACCAATGCCGGTGCTGAGATATTAAAAACGAACTACAAAAGAGTAGTAGCCGAATTCGGCAAAACGCAATTCCACACCGCTCCCTCAGTTGAGCAAGCATATTTAACAGACATGTTCCAGGAACTGATTGACAAGGGTTACACTATTTCTAACGTTGATATCAAAGGTCAGTGGATGGAGCTTGATACCGTCGAAGACATCACCACGGCAAGAAAGGTGTGGGACTAGGATGACTGAAGCAAAGCAACAACGGAAGCCGAGGATCAACCTAGTATTTTGGAATTTGTGGTCGACATATGCCATCTTCTACTTTGGGAAGGTTAATTATTCACTTATAATCCCTATACTTCTGGCAACTTATCGCGATTTGACGCTTTATAATGTCGGGATGGTTGCTAGCGGATTTATGACATCATACCTCGTTGGGCAGTTCATTCACGGGCAGTTATCGGAGAGGTTTAACCCCTTTGTTTATATGGCTATTGGACTTATAGGCTCGGCGGTAATGAATGCCTTCCTTGGGTTTGCGGCGGGGGTCTTCTGGATGTTAATGATTGGCGAGGTCATTGATGGGGGGTTTCAGTCAATGGGGTGGTCATCCACAGTGAGAGCCAATGCGCTTACATCCAATAACATTGAGAGGGACGCCACACGGTTAGGCACTTCCTACCAAATTGGTAACTCAGTAGTGTGGATTATATCCGGTTTTGTAATCGGAACTTTCGGTTGGCAATGGGGATTTTGGGTTGCATCAATAGTAATGTTCATTCGTGCCATATTGTTACTAAAAACTAGACCAAAGATAGAGTTCATACCTCGCCCTTTCAAGGAAAGAGTAAAGCTCACTGTCAGCTTTCCTATATTTATCAGTGCACTATCACTATGTCTCTTGAATATGGTCAGGTATGGAGTAATAATCTGGATTCCAACGTATTTATATCTAGAACATGCTATGCCAATAGAGAAGGTAGGATTGAATGTATTTTTGATACCACTAGCCGGGGTGATAGGCACACTTATGTATAATAGGCTGAAAATTAATAATGATATCCTTACTGTCATATACGTGATATCTTTGGCGGCTGTAATGTTTGTTTTACCTGGCGTGTCTGGAATAGCTATGCTGGCGCTACTTGTGCTAAGTGGATTCTTTCTCTATGGACCTCACGTGTTCCTGGTGACGACAGTACCCAGCAGGTTTGCTAGTCAACGCATTGTAGCTGCTGCTACCGGCTTCATTGATGGTTGGGCGTATATTGGTACTGTGCTAATAGGTATACTTGTCCCCTTTATATTAGACAAAACTGGCTACTGGAGTTCTGTATTCTACTTCTGGGGTGCAATATCATTGGCCATGGCTGGCTTGGTAACAGTGATGTTCGTAAAAGCCATGAGAAAACGAAAGTTTGAGGGGGGCCCAGAGCTTTAGCCGGCGTGGGGCGCTTACTTGTTAGCGGACACCTAAAACCGGCCCCTTCAACTATCTTTGCACTCAGAACATTATGTACTTTGTATATAGCTTCAAGCTCTGGGGAATTTAAGAGCTCGCGAAATTTCTTAGCTTTGGTCACTTTTGCTTACCCCTCCATTTTCCATGGGGTTGGTCTCTTGCGAAATGAGACGATGGACATAATCGGCTCCGATTTCAGCCGACTTACCAAAGTGAAATAGATACTGCTCCCGCAGCTTAATTATAGCTTTTTTGTATTGCGGAGCGGCGGATACGAGCTGGCTGATGACACTTGGTACTGTGGCTAATTCTTCAGGCTTCACAATAACACCGATTTTTGTCCGTGTAGCAAGTTCCAGCGGTTCAATATTCATATCACGGTACTTTTCGTTTTTTATTTTAACAGGAACATCGAGGAATAACACGGGGCGTTCGGTACCCAATGCGTATTCAAGGGCAACACCCGAGCAATCACATATTAGAACATCGGCCCTCAACAGCGAATCGTGTGTGGCAATTGATTTCTCCAGTGTAAAATTGGGCTTCTGACCAAATCTGTGCTCTAATCGCGCTATTAGGCGTGGGGAACGTCTTACAGTTTCCGGATGAGGTCGAACGATGACTTGATAACCTTCTCGCAAGAGAAGTCCAACAAGTTCCTCACCGCAAGATTCGAGAACATTGGCCACTCCCCACGAGGGCGCAATGAGGATAATCTCCTTGTCAGGCTGAGACGGCTTTTGGCAAACATACTCTTGATAGTCCTGATAGATGCGTTCGAGACGGTAGTAGCCGGCTTCTACGAGCGTTTTTGGGGGAAGGTTATTAAGCTTCTCATGCTGACGAATCTCTTCAACATGGTGCGGTCCGGCGCAGAGAATGCTGTCATAATGGTCGAACGCGCCATACCGGTACACCATGTGAGTGCTGACAAGAGCATGAAAGATATAAAGGTAATGTACGGGATTGATTGAACGCTTGAGGTGGAATTTGTTGAGGTCGGTTAATGTCATGACGAAGACTTTACAACCAACAAATGCCATGAAAAACGGCAGTAACCTGTTCAGGTAGAAAGTCTTTATTCTTGGGTCTGAGTTTCTCAGGATTGGGTCATGCCGGTCAGACGTGATATAGCACAGCGTCCTGTCATATTCATCGGTTAATTTTTTGATAATGCCTTCGAAATAAGGGTAATACCCGCTATGTTCGGCGTAGAATACGATAGACCTGTCTTGAACGGATAGCTTCTTGAAACGGCGATAGTGTGCTATCTCTTTCAACATAGGCGAAATTTATCCCCACGGGCTTGCTCAAGCACCTGTTTACAACATGACCGGGCAACACACCTCTAAGCTGTTAACACCATAGCACATAAGCACGGAGCTCTTTTCAGTTGAAACTAACATTTGTAAGCTGTATTTATCTGGCGATATCAATTACCATTTCGCCAGAAAAGAAAGCCATCGGGGCACGGAAGGAGCCCGGGAGCTGCGGGCTACTCGTTCTCCTCGCTCTCCTCGCTCTCCTCGCTCTCCTCGCTCTCCTCATCCTGTCTTCGCCTGGTGAATAAATTGGTAAAAAAAGTTTTTACCCTTGTCCTGTATATACCCATCATAGCTGCTCCACCGATAAGCAACCCTACAAGCACCTGCGTTATAATGGTAATTGTGCCGGGGCCGATATAATAGGCACGAGCTGCCTGGTCGAATGTACCAGCATCAATAGAGGCATAAACCGTTTGCGAGAAAATCAAGAAGAGCGAAATAACGACGGCGAGTGTAACTCCCAGATGTTTTAACCGATTCATGCTGCTCCTCCCTTTCGTGTTGTGTTGATTACTGAACATGTTAGCCAACCGATACGTATTTGTCAACTTGTGTAGGGGCGTATTTTCAAGTGCGCCCGGTGTGGCTGTTTGGGAGGTAATGAGATTGCCACGCCGAGTTTACCGTGAGCGGAGGTGAGATTCTTCGCTCCACTCAGAATGACAAAAGAAAAAGGCTCGCAATGACACGGGGGAAAAGGGCTGGTTGCTTTCAGACAATGTGCCCTCTGGCTACCAGGTAATCCTTTAACGCTTCCTGCCAGGGTCTCATGTCATCCATACCCAGGAGCCGCAGGTGGTAATTGTCCAGCACCGAGTAGCGGGGTCTCCTGGCTTTCTGGGGGTACTGGTCTGAAGTTATGGGGACGACCGTAGTCGTTATGCCAGCCAGCTTAAGTGTCTCCGTGGTGAACTCGTACCAGGAGCAGGCGCCTTTGCTGGTGATATGGAATATGCCGTAATATTCGGTGGCCATTAGCTGGGCTATTTTTTGGGCTAAATCCCTGGTGTAGGTGGGGGAAAAGACCTGGTCATTGACCACCTTGAGTTCATCGCGCTCTCTGGCCAGCCTGAGCATGGTCTCAATGAAATTACCGCCTTTGCCGCTGGAGCCGGCAACGCCGAAAAGCCCCGAAGCCCTGACGATGAAGTGTCTGAGACAAAAATGGCGAACAAGGTTTTCCCCGGCAAGCTTGGACTTACCATAAATGCTGAGGGGGATAGGTGTATCGAATTCGGTGTAGGGGGTAGTTCGCGGCTCAACTTCGCCGCCGAAGACATAGTCAGTGCTGATGTGCACCAGCCTGGCTCCGAGTTCTTGAGCAACCACGGCGACATTGCGGGCTCCCAGGGCGTTCACCTGGAAAGCTTCCTCTTTTTCATCTTCGCAGTCATCAACTCGAACATAGGCGGCGGTATTTATAATAATAGCTGGCTTATGTTTGAGCATGGCTTCCCTGACAGAAGCCATATCGGCAATTTCGATATCAGCATGCGTAAAGGGAATGACATCGAAGTTATGCAGGGCCCGGCACAAATCAGTGCCCAGTTGCCCATTAGCGCCTGTGACTGCTACTTTCACCTTTTGAGATACATTTTCTTGTAGTACCTGGAATACTCGCCGCTCTTGATCGACCGCCACCAGGACTCGTTCTTTAGATACCAGTCAACAGTAGCGCTCAAGGCTTTTTCAAAGGAGTAAGCTGGCTTCCAGCCCAGTTCTGTGGCTATCCTGGTGCAATCCAGAGCGTAGCGGCGGTCATGGGCAGGACGGTCGGTAACGAATTGTATCAGGCTCTGTGGTTTGTCCAGCAGCTCCAGCAGCTTGCGGATAAGCTCCAGGTTGGTCTTTTCATTACCGCTGCCAATGTTATATATCTCACCGGGCTTGCCTTTCTGAATAACGACATCAAGGGCACGGCAGTGGTCGTGTACAAAGATCCAGTCCCTGATGTTGAGGCCATCACCATAGACAGGGACTGGTTTATCCTCCAGGGCGTTGGTGACAGCCAGTGGAATTAACTTCTCGGGAAACTGATATGGTCCGAAGTTGTTGGTGCAGCGGGTGACGATTGCCGGGAGATGATGGGTCTTGAAGTAGGCGCGACATAAAAGGTCAGCAGCGGTTTTGCTGGCTGAATACGGGCTGTTGGGAGATAAAAGTGATTCTTCAGTAAAGCGGCCGCTATCAATAGAGCCATAGACTTCATCAGTGGACACCTGGATAAATCTTTGAATACCGTGCTTTTTTGCCCCTTCGAGGAGCACCTGGGTCCCTTTGACATTAGTTTCGATGAATGGCGAGGCATCCAGGATGCTGCGGTCAACATGGCTCTCAGCAGCAAAGTTCACAATGACGTCGAATCCCTGGCCCAGTAGCTTGTCTACCGACTTTCTATCAGCTATGTCTCCTTTGACAAAGTGGTAGCCGGGCTGGTCCTGTATATCTTTTAAGTTTTCCAGGTTGCCGGCATAGGTGAGCTTGTCCAGATTGGTTACCTCCCAATCAGGGTGTTCTTGCCGGATATGGCGAATGAAATTGCTGCCGATGAAGCCGACGCCGCCAGTCACGAGAAGTTTCATTTTGCCTCCTTGTAGTAAAACCTGATATCCGCATTCTTTAGAGAAGGTAATTTTTTGTCTTTTTCGGATAGAATCGGCTCCTTAACAGGCCACTCGATATTCAGGTCCGCATCATCCCAGAGAATACCGGCTTCAGATTCAGCGGAGTAAACGTTGGTGGTTTTATATATGACCTCGGCAATTTCTGAAAGAACACAGAAACCATGGGCAAATGCTTCGGGAACATAGACACTATTCTTATCTTCTTCCGATAAGATTACCCCTACCCATTGGCCCCAGGTAGGCGAGCCTTTTCTTATGTCAACGACGACATCGAATATTTCACCCCTTACCACCCTCACCAACTTTCCCTGTGCAAAAGGCGGGTTTTGATAATGCAATCCCCTCAGGACTCCTCTAGTAGAACGGGAGTGATTCTCCTGGACAAAATTCCCCTTTATGCCAGCAGTAACAAAATCCGGCATTTTATATGTTTCCATGAAGAAGCCTCTCCCATCCTCAAAAACCTTCGGTTCTATCAAGACTACTTCCGGAATCTCTAACCTCTTGAAAGCAAATGGCATGTCGTCCCCTAATTTCTAGAGTTCCACTTTGGCATCGTCACCGATAAAGAGCGTGGTTGCCTTGAAGTCATCTCCCCGCCTGGTCACCACTGCACACCGGCCGATGACACAGTCACTCAAGCGCTCGATATTGTGAATAGAGCAGTTTTCTAAGACAACCGAGTGTTCCATGCTGGACCGTTCAATAGTCGTTCCCGCAGCAATGCTGGTGAAAGGACCAATATAGGAGTTCATGATATGGCAGTTATCACCAATAGATACCGGCCCCCTGATGATGCTGTTTTCTATGCTTGTTCCTTCTCCAACCTCGACTCTGCCTGCCACCTGGCTGGCAGCATCAATCTCACCTCTTAAATCTCGTTTCATAAATTCATCAAGGACAACACGGTTAGCTTCCAAGAGGTCATCTTTCTTCCCGGTATCCAGCCACCAGCCGGTGAGGATGTGACTGCGCACCTTTTTGCCGGAATCAATGAGCTGTTGAATGGTATCGGTTATTTCAAGTTCTCCGCGCCATGAGGGTTTTATCCTGTCTATTGCCTGGTGTACGTCTCTGGTGAAGAGGTAAACGCCGGGCACCGCCAGATTTGTTTTCGGTTCGCGTGGTTTTTCCACAATCCTGGTTATCTCGCCTTTTTCGTTTAGTTCGGCAACGCCGAACAGGCGTGGGTCGGGAACTTCTTTAAGCAGAACAAGTGCATCAACCTTGTTTGTAGTAAACTCTTTAACAAAGCTCTTGACGCCGCCCTGGATAAGATTATCGCCAAGAAACATCAGGAAAGAAGAATCGCCAAGGAAGTCTTGCGCTGTCTTCACAGCATGGGCAAGACCCAGAGGTTCGGATTGTACAATGTAAGTAATTTGAGCATTCCACCTTGAACCATCTCCCACCGCTTCCTCAATCCCCTGTCCTGTTTCCGGTGAAATAATAATACCAATATCACTTATTTCAGCCTCAATGACCTGCTCCAAAACATAGTAAAGTATTGGTTTATTAGCCACCGGAATAAGTTGTTTAGACAGGGTGTTAGTCAGCGGCTTGAGTCTAGTTCCCTTCCCACCAGCCAATATTAATGCTTTCATTTCAAATGTCGTTCCCTATGGAGTAGCAAATATTATATCACGTTGCTTAACTCCATTACTCAAGATTGCTAATCCACTACCCTCTTACTTTTCAAGCACTTTATCAAAATAGCGTTTGACAACGCAAACCGTCATTGCGAGGCACACACCTCTTCCTGTCATCGCGAGGCACGACAGTGCCGAAGCAATCTCGTGGAGGTGCATGGGCTTGCCGCACCGAGTTTACTCCGTCGACGTCGCTCAGGACAGGCCTGAACTGAGGGGAGATTCTTCGCTTCGCTCAGAATGACAAGAAGTGAAGGGCTCGCAATGCCAAGAAGGCTCAATAAGCAGTGTTATGTTTTCCAGCTTCCCGGTGGAGAGGTCATCGAAGATTATTATCCTGTAACGGCGCTTCAGCAGTTCCTCAACTAGATGGGAACACACAAATCCCGCCCCCGATAATGATGGCTGTGTTTTTACTCAGGACTCAGCCGAGCCAAGATACATAAAAATTTTTATAGTTGTTGCGGATGTTGTGTCCCCGGATGAGTATACGCGCTCATAGCTGTTCAACTCTTCAAGAGGCACGGGGGTGGCAAAGGGATCGAGCCCTCCTATGGCATAATTCCCCGATTTCTGACTTGAGACATAGGCTTCGGCCTCTTCATAGCTGGAGAAATATTTAGGTTCTCCAATAATATTTTTATATCGTATCCCTCTCCAAACTGATTCCCCACTCCATGGAATAACCACTGTGGAATTTTCCAAAGGAGTTACTGCTTTGCCATCAAAATTGTACAGCCTGACAACGGTGGAGTTGTAGTAGGCAGGATAACGAAGCAAGCCAAGCCACTGGGGGTCTCCACCACTCACTTGCGGTGGTACGCCATAATATTCCTGAAACTCATCCACGCTCCTGTCAGCCCACTCTACCATGGCATAGAACTTTCCAGTCGCCATTGCATGGTCAATCACCACATATTTCGAATCTAACTCGTTGGCTAAGTTATTGGCTGAGCTTTCATTCCGAGCGGTGAAGAACTTGCCAGCACGGGCAGCCCCAACCTGGCCAGGATTGGCATTGGGTATGCGATGGGCAATTTGCATTATAAAGTAGCCATAGTCCCACCAGGACATCACGCCATAGGCGGTCTCGGGATATTCAAACTCATCCCG
>Ga0209986_10000692_pt1 | contig 33174 bp, 26 predicted proteins | sample BlataG_FD_183168 | JGI IMG/M metagenome (GOLD analysis project Ga0209986, IMG submission 183168) | Deep subsurface microbial communities from Black Sea to uncover new lineages of life (NeLLi) - Black_00105 metaG (SPAdes) (version 2) | ecosystem: Environmental > Aquatic > Marine > Oceanic >...
TGGACAATTCAGGTTATCTCATTAATGTTAATGATGGCGGCGTCGATATTTCTTATGACGCCGGTGAAAACTGGAGAAATTTTAATATCAATCTTCCGCTTGTGCAGTTTTTTAATGTTGCCTATGACATGGATGAACCGTTTCATGTGTATGGTTCTGTTCAGGACCACGGCAGCTTCAGGGGGATTGTCGACCTGAGCCAGGGACGAAACCGAATCCCGGCAGTAGAATGGGAAGGTGCTCCGGGTGGTGAAGGCAGCAGTCATGCCATTGATCCTACAGATCCAAATATTGTCTATTCCGCAGGTTTTTACGGGACGATATCAAGGACGGATTTAAGCACTGGAGAAAGCAAAAGCATCGTACCCAGACCTGGTGAAGGCGAGCCGAAATTGCGCGGTCAATGGGTTGCGCCATTTATTATATCTCCCCATAATCCGCGTGTCATCTACCATGGAATGAACATCCTTTACCGCTCCATGAACAGGGGAGATGCCTGGGATGAGATCAGCCCGGATTTAACGTATAATGATCCCAAGAAAATAGGGGACATTCCTTACCAGACCATATTTTCAATCTCTGAATCACCGTTAAAATTTGGATTGATATATGTGGGAACCGATGATGGAAAAGTCCATATCACAAATGATGGCGGTAAGACCTGGACCGAGATTATGAGAGGCTTGCCCTATCAGAAATGGGTATCCGAACTTGTTGCATCGGCCTATGACGAGGGAACAGTTTATATGGCACAAAATGGTAAACGGGATGATGACTTTGCTGCATATTTATGGAAATCGACCGATTATGGCAAAACCTGGCAGGATATTTCCAGCAACATTCCCTGTGGACCTGTAAACGTTATCAGAGAAGATCCCCAAAATAAAAATGTCCTGTACGTCGGCACAGACATAGGTGTTTATGTCACGGTCAATGGCGGAAAAAATTGGTATGTTCTCTCAAAGAATCTCTCATCAACTTTTGTGCATGATCTTGTCATTCATCCAAGAGACAAGATTTTGGTTGCTGCTACCCACGGCCGGGGAGTGTATGCAATGGATGTGGAGTATGTTCAAGAATTAAACGATAAAATCTTAAACAAAACATCTCATCTGTTTAAAATAAGACCGGCAAGACTCCCACGAGGAAGAACCTGGCGGACTCGCACAAGGGCTCAAGACGCATGTATCTATTACTATTTAGATAAGCCCCAGAAAGTTTCTCTATCTGTGTATGATAAGGAAGGAAAGCTTGTCAAAAAGCTTGAAGTTACTGAAGATGCAGGACTCAATATTGCTGAATGGGATTTGACACCGGAAGGCAGTCAAAGACCACAACAAGGACGCCGATTTGTTATGAACTATGTAAAGGCCGGTATGTACAAAGTAGTATTAATCGTTGGTTCAGAAAAATTAGAAGGAGAAGTCGAAGTTCAGAGATAATTTCTTCATTTTTGTTTGAGTTTTACCTGTAAAAACAACGGGATGTTCCCAGAGTACTACCTCTGCATATACGAAGGCAGGTATTACTAATTGACCAGGTTTTCAAAATTAAAAAACTCGATATAGCAGAAGTTATTGCTTTATGGAAAAAATTGTATAGTGACTTTATTTTTTGCTGCTGAAATATCCTGTATTTAAAGGAGGATTAAATGGTTAAACGCACTTGTATTTTTTTACTTGCTGCAATTCTTCTGACAAGTGGGGCGGCATGGGCTCAGATGACCCCATGGTTATGCTGGACTCTGCTTCCCCAGGCACACATGGATGAAATAATCGGAGAGGTCTCCGGTGAAACAGCGTGGAATACGATCATGGAAACTGGCGGATATAACAAAGACCGCCTTGCCGAAGAATACGCTGGAACTTTTTATGAAGCTCAGTACATATATGACGAATTAAAGCGTTATGGCCTTCCGGGCGCAGAAATTGTCCGCTTTCCAGGAAGAAAAACCTGGAATGGGATTAAAGGAGAGCTCTGGGAGATCAAACCGGAACGTAGGAAAATCGCTTCCTATAGAGACATGACCGCCATGTTAGCCTCTGGCAGTACATCTGCGGATGTCAAAGCTGAGTTGGTTTGGGTCGGCCGCGGCACAAAAAAAGAAATCGAAGGAGTAGATGTTGAAGGTAAAATTGTTGTCACTGAAGGCAGTATAAGCAGTGTTCACAACGAAGCCTGTACGAAAAAAGAAGCCCTGGGAGTTGTCGCTATAAGTACATCAAGGCCTTATTTTGATCCTCTTCAAATTCCATGGAGAGGTATAAGAAGCTGGCGGAGTTCAGGCGACCAAACTCCTAAATTCGGATTTTTTCTACCTGCTCGTGAAGGAGATTTTCTCAAAAGGCGTCTGATCCGAGGAGAAAAAATCACCGTACATGCCCAGGTCGAGGCTACAATGGAGTCCTATGAACTTCAGGATGTTGTCTGTTTTATTCCAGGGACAGATCCGGATGCGGGAGAGATTATATTTTCAGCTCACCTTTTTGAGGGTTATACAAAACAGGGTGCCAATGATAACAAATCTGGAAGTGCATGCATTCTTGAAGTTGCCCGCGTATTGTATACTCTTTTCGAAGAGGGGAGACTCCCGCGCCCGAAAAGAACGATCCGTTTCCTCTGGGGCCCGGAATTTTCCGGCACAGGACCCTGGGTCAAGGCTAATAAAGAAATAATGGAAAAGACTCTATGCAATATTAACATGGACATGGTTGGGGAGTGGCTGAGTAAAAATCAAGCGTTTATGTGCCTGATGCGGACAACCTATGGCAATCCTCATTATATTAACGATGTTATGGAAAATTATTACAGGTTCATCGGAGAAGCAAACAGGAACCGTATTCATAACCGGGGTAACCTCCATCGTATTGTTGCTCCTTCCGGTGCGGATGAGCCTTTTTATTACTCAATTGAGACCCATTTTGGGGCTTCCGATCATGAGGTCTTTAATGACTGGGGTGTTCAGGTTCCGGGTATCATGATGATTGCCTGGCCTGACCAATGGTATCACACATCCGGCGATAGAGTGGACAAGTCGGATCCAACCCAGTTGAAGAGAGCTGCAATAATTGGCGCTGCAGCCGCTTATACTGTAGCAAATGCAGACGACAACATGGCCATAAAAATTGCTGGAGAGACAACTAGCAACGGCACACGCCGCATCGGCCATAAATTTATCCTGGGACTGGAAAGCTTGAACAAGGCGACTGATAAGACTTTTATAGAGGCATACAAAATGGCACAAGTTTATGTCGAAACCGCTACAGCCAATGAAAAGGAGACACTGGAGACCATCCTTGAGCTTGCTGAAAACAAAAAAGTGGTAGGTAATTATATCGCCACAATGCAGAAGACAATTGATACGGTAGGGAAAACACACATGGCTGCTCTCAAGGCTCACATGGAAGCTGTAGCAAAAAAGCTTCAATTAAAACCAGTAAAGGTTCAATTGACAGACCAGGAAAAGAAAGCAGCTAAAATCGTCCCAAAACCCACAGCAAAGGTCAAAATGAATGGATATGGAGAATACAGAAAATTCATCCAGCAAGTCCCGAAGACAGAGAGTGATAAATATCCTTATAAAAGGATGGAAATCGGAAGCACCAGTGAACTTCAGTGCCTCATCAACGGAAAGCGAACCGTGCTGGATATAAAAAATATGCTTGATGCACAGTACTCAAGAAAATCCAAGTTACAGAGCATCCTCAACTATCTCGAGATTCTGAAACTGGCGGGATTAATCGAAATGTAACTCAAAATTATTATTCCAGATTCTCACCATTTTTTCCGGTTTATCATACAATTCTAAGTTTTTATAATTCTTGAAACCAGTTTTTTTTACATTTGTCATCTGAAGAAGACAGTAAAAGTACAATAATTTAGAAATTCCCCTGACATCTTAATTGGCATAGTTCTTGCATAAAATTATATGTGGTAAAGCTTGAATCAGATTATGGCTTAATTATTGGAGGTCACCATGAAAAAGATCTTGACAATTTTATTGGTGCTATTAGTTCTGTTGTTAGTAACCTGTACGCAGCAAATTATTAAACAAGAGATGACTTTTTTAGAGAACCATACTTTTGATGAGGTATGGGAGGCGTCCATTAAGGCTGTGAATGACATTGAGTTTACAATAGATAGCCTGGACAAAGATGCTGGATTTATTGCGGCTGAAAGCGGTAGGCAGGTTGGACAGAAGGATCCGCCACGTATGGCAATCATGATCAAAAAAGTAGGCGGAAAGGTTAGTGTGGATTGTAAAGTTCTTCAGAAAGAATTTGTTGATATTTTTGGACATGGGAAAAAAGCTGTACGAAAATTTATGACAGCTTTAAATCTAAATCTTAATAGGTAATTTTTAGTATTTATCTTTTTTCCCCTGTATTTTCTTATCTTTTCCTTGTCTTTTGACTTCAAATTTTTCATATGATAGAAATTACTGGATTCACCGGTGAAACTCCGCCATAAAATAAGATAGAATATACAACTGTCTTTTAGAAACGAAATGAAATATACCGAAAAATCCATAGTTATTTTAAAAAATTCTTGTAAACCTTTATGAATTAACAAGCGTCTAATAGGGGGAAAAAGAAAAAAAGAGATGCCCGAAAATGAGCAAGCCCTTGTTGACCGCTTCTGCAGCGGAGATAGCTCTGCCTTTCAAGAATTGGTGGAGCATCATAAAAAGAAAGTATACTACGTCGCTTACGATATCACAGGAAACCATCATGATGCGGAAGATATCTCTCAGGAGGTATTTATAAAGATGTTCCGTTCCCTAAAATCTTTTCGCCGGGATGCAAAAATGAGCTCATGGCTTTATCAAATAGCGGTCAATACCTCTATTGACTCTCTTCGTAGAAAATCTCCAAAACATCAAAAATTGATAGTTAGTTTAGATAAAGCAAGTATTAAAGAAAATCCCCCGGGAAGCGGGATAACAGTCGTAGATCCCGAACAAAGCGCAGAGGCATCAATTCTTCAAAGTCATATTTCCCAGGCACTTCAGAGGGTCTCTCCAAGAGAGCGTTCTGTATTTGTGATGCGCCATTACAACGATCTCAAGATGACTGAGATTGCAGAGATTTTAAATGTCTCTGTTGGGACAGTAAAAAGCCTTCTTTTCCGCGCTATAAAAAAACTCCGGAAAGAGATCTCGTTTTATCTGGGAGATTCTGGATTGGAGGTTACCTATGAGTGATTGTAAAAAATGTCGTGTTATGTTTGCTGAAGCATTATATGAAGAATTAAATGCTGAACAAAAGTTATTCTTTAAAGACCACCTTCTTCTCTGTAAAAAGTGCAGAACTAAATTTGAAAAGATGGCATCTACACTCAAGATCATGAATCAGAGAATCCGGCCAGAACCCGGCGAAGCTTTCTGGAATGGATATCAAATCCGTCTTGCGAAAAGAATAAAGGAAGAGGAAATTCTTGGAGCAAAACCTGAATCTTGGGTAAGGACGTTTATCAGGACTTTAAGTTCTGCTCCCAGATGGTCCTACCTAACCACAGCCGCTCTTGTGCTGGTCATTATAGGTATCTTTATTGGAAGAATGGTGTTTTCTCCATCTGTCTCAGAACTTCAGCAGGGGCAGCAGATTTCAAGTATTACTTCTCAAGCAGAATCCAGAATTGAACTGGTAAATCGTACCCATAATTACATAAACCGTTCAAAACTGATTCTCCTTGCTATGATAAATTTTGATCCTGAAACAGAGGACCCGTATGCCTTGGACCTGCCTTACCAAAAACAGATATCAAGAGAGCTGGTGCAGGAGGCAAGCTTTCTTAAAGGAGAACTGGCTGATTCCGACCAGAGGCGCTTGCAGAACCTTATCGTAGACCTTGAAGTGATTCTACTACAGATTGCCAATCTAGAATCAGAGCATGATTTTGAAGCCATCGAGCTTGTTAAAGATGGTGTGGAAAGCAGGGGAGTTTTATTAAAAATCAGCTTAACAGATATCCGGCAATTTATAAAAAAGAGGAGTAAAACGGAGCCAGACGCAAAGGTTTCGCATGAACTCCGAATTATATAAGAAAGGAGACTAAAATGACTAAAAAAATCACACGTTTTATATTCATGATTTCTATTATTATGCTTTCCCTTTGTATCTTTTCCTCTGCATTAAGTGCCACAGATTTACAGGATGAGGATACCAAAGCTTACAAGAAAGCTTATAATCTTATTCTTGATGAAAAATGGGAACAGGCAAACAAAACCCTGGAGCAATTCATACAAAAGTATTCTCAAAGCGCCTGGGCAGATGATGCACGGTTCTGGCAGTGTTATGCCAGAGAGAAACTGGATTATCCATTGGAGGAAGTTTTCGACTGCCACAAGAAATTTATAAAAGCCTATCCAGAAAGCAAATGGGTTGATGATGCTAAATCTAACCTTATAAGAATCGGCCATCAACTGGCGTCAAGCGGAAAATCCGAGTATGAAGCTATTGTCAAATCAATGGAAAAAAGTGAAAACATGGAAATTAAACTGGCTGCTCTTTATGCTCTCGAAGACATGGGTGATGAACAGGCTCTTGAGGCTGTTCTCAATATTTATGACAGCACATCTGATAAAAAGTTACGTGTCAAAATCATAAACATCCTCGAAGATTTCGAATCGCCTGCTGCTTTTGCCAAAGCAAAGGAAATCGCTCTTCAAGACCCTGATCCCTCGATCCGGCGCAGAGCTCTCCACGTCATGGTTGATTTTGACAATAAAGAGATAGTGGCAGTTCTAATAAAGATCGCCCGGGAGGACTCTGATCCAAAAATAAGGAAAGAGGCAATTTATGAATTAGGAGATACGGAAGACCCAGCAGCTATCCCTTTTCTGACTGAAGTGGCAATAGCAGAGGAGGATGTCACCCTGGCAAAAGCAGCCGTGTATGCTCTTGAAGATATAGACAGCAAAGAAGTGTTTCCTGCTTTAAAAAAAGTCATGGAAGAAGCCAAATCTTTAGAAGTGCGAAAAGCTGCCCTTTTTGAACTAGAGGATGAGGAAATCCCAGAAGCGGTTCCTCTTCTGCGTGAAGTTGCCTTAAATGAGAGCAATGTTGATCTGCGCTTTGATGCCATTAACGCTTTAGGAGACATCGGAAATGAAGAAGCTGTTGAAGCACTTAAAGATGTTATGCGTTCGACAAAAGAGCATAAAATTCAGGTGGCTGTCATTCATGCTTTAGAGGATTGTGAAGGAAAAGAAGCTGCAAAAATCCTCCATGAAGCTGCCCTCAGTTTATCAGATGAGGAACTGGCAAAAGCCGCAGCTTATGCTCTTGAAGATGTGCTTGAAGAAGAGGATGCCGGGTTACTCCTTGATGTATATAAAAAGTCAAAATTTCTTTCAGTCCGCAGAGCAGTCCTTAATGCCATGGAAGATATGTTGGAAGCCATACCTGTAAGTGATCTTGGAATGATTCTTCAAGAAGAAAAAGATCCAAAGATGAGGCGGGCAATCGTTGAAGCTCTGGGCGAGACTGAAAGCGATGATGCAGTTCCATTTCTTGAGAAAGTGGCTTTGGAAGACAAGGATAAAAAAGTACGTTTGGAGGCCATCGATGCTCTTGAAGAAATTGACACCCCTAAAGCCCGTGCAGCATTACTGAGAATCCTCAAGAAGAAGTAAGTAGGGGCTTGATTTATCAAGCCTACAAATTATCATAACGAACGAAGTGCGGCAATCTCATCCTTTGTTGTAGGGGTTTGATTCATCAAACCCGCTAGTTGCTATAATAAAATAATTAAATGTTTTAATAATATTGATAGGAATGATTCTGTTTTTCTGTGTAATCTCAGTTGTGAGATTGCCACGTCGCTTCGCTCCTCGCAATGGGCATAATACTATCAAATTGTTGTTATTTCTTTATAATGCATTAATATTTTGTTAGTCCAACCCGATGTTATTAAAGGAGATACAACGATTAAATATATAGGATTTAGGATGTTTATTACTATCATTATTGAACTCTTTCAATAAACATGTTTAAAATTTAATCTATGTTACTAAATTAAATAAAGATACATATATGATCAACAACAATTTAATAGTATTATGCCCGCAATGACAATAGGAAAGTTGTAGGGGTTTGATTTTCCAAACCCGCAATAAATAGAAATAAACGCGAAATATATACATTATGTGCTGCATTTAACAAGCAAAATTGAATATTAGCTGGAGTAGTGCTATAAATTTAATTAATGTGCAACTTTTTTAACAAATTTTCGTCTTCCTTAATGAGGGAGTACCATGCTTAAAAACTACTTAAAAATTGCTCTAAGAAATATAATAAAACACAAAGGCATTTCCTTTATCAATATTGTTGGTCTGGCTATAGGAATATCATGCAGTGTGCTCATTCTACTTTTTGTAACAAATGAGCTGAGTTATGATAAATTCCATAAAAAAGCTGACAGAATTTACAGACTAGCTGTCAGGGCATCTATCGGTGATACAAAAATTAACCAGACCTATTCTTCCTCACAAACATTCAGGATGCTTATCGAGGATTTTCCGGAGATTGAAACCGGAGTCAAGTTTTTAAACCTTGGAAGCACACCCGTTATGCCAGATGAAAAAACTTTTTATGAATCAAAATTTTTTGCCGTTGACTCCACATTCTACGATGTTTTTTCTGTCCCATTGATACACGGCAATCCAGTAACAGTTCTAAAAGATCCAAATACTATGGTTCTTTCAAAAAATACATCTTTAAAATATTTTGGTGATATAAATGTTGTTGGGAAAGTCATAAAAGTTGATTTTTCAAGCTACGGAGGCATCGTTGCCTTTAAAATTACCGGAGTATCAGAGAATGTTCCGGATAATTCTCATTTCCATTATGATCTTCTGGTTTCCTCAGCCAGTTTTCCAACCTTTATCAATAATACCGGTTGGTCATCAAACAATTTTGTTACATATCTTCTTCTACAAGAAGGCACGTCACAGGAATGGTTTGATGAAAAACTCAAGGAATTCACCAGAAAACATATGGGTGGAGAAAGATTTGATGAATGGGTCGCTCAGGGCAATTATTGGGAGTACTTTTTACAGCCGATTACTGAAATCCACTTGAATTCAGACTTAAATGGAGAGTTTGAAGCCAATGGCAATAAAACATACGTGTATATATTTTTTGTAATAAGCATAATTATCTTGCTGATTGCCTGTATTAATTTTATGAACCTTTCCACAGCAAAATCCTCCTTAAGGGCAAAAGAGGTTGGATTGAGAAAAGTTGTTGGTTCAAGCAGAAAAAAGCTGATACATCAATTTTTAAGCGAAGCAGTTTTATTGAGCTTCATTTCGCTCGCTTTAGGAATAATAATTGTCGAAATCCTTTTACCTGTGTACAGAAACCTTATTGGCAGGCAACTCGATATTCATTACTTTGATAATTTTGTTGTTATCCCTTCATTATTAGCGCTTGGACTCATAGTAGGAGTCATCTCGGGCTCATATCCTGCATTTTTTCTTTCATCTTTTAAGCCTATTTCCGTACTTAGAGGTAATACAGGCAGCAGTAGAGGGAGTTCATTACTAAGAAATATTCTTGTCGTATTCCAGTTTGCAATTTCAATATTTTTAATCATTGGTACATTGGTTATATATCAACAGCTTAAATTATTTCAGAATATAAAATTAGGATTTAACAAAGAACAGGTTTTAGTTGTTCGTAATCCAGGAGCTTTAGGTAATAATGTAACGCCTTTCAAAGAGGTTCTGTATAATTACAGAAATGTTATCGATGTATCCGGTTCCAATACATTGCCAGGAAGAAGTTTTAGTAATATTGGGTTCGGTGCTGAGGGCGTAGAAAAAAGCTTCACTTTAAACCTTTGTGTTTGTGATTATGATTTTCTTAATACATTGAAGTTGGAAATGGCACAGGGAAGATTCTTCTCGCGGGAGTTCAGCACGGATTCACATGCAGCTATACTCAATGAAAAAGCTGTTAAATTATTAGGCTGGGAAAATCCGATTGGGAAAAAAATAAACAACTGGTCCCGGAATAGAGGTAATTTTACAGTTGTAGGAGTCATTAAAGATTATCACTATGAATCACTCCACCAGGAAATCAGGCCGCAGGCTTTGTTCCTTTCCGGAGGTTACTATCAAAATATTGAAAGCTTTATATCTGTACGTCTGAACACAGAGAATATTTCTGAAACAGTCAAATATGTTGGAAGTACATGGAATGATTTTGCGCCAGAGAAACCTTTTGAATATTCATTTCTCGACGAAGATTACGATAATTTATATGTAAATGAAAAACAAACAAGAAAGCTATTTACTATATTTTCTTTTTTCGCAATATTTATAGCCTGCCTTGGCTTATTTGGCCTGGCGTCATTTAGTGCTGATCAGAGAACAAAAGAAATTGGAATCAGAAAAGTTTTGGGCGCCTCAGTTCCGAGAATTGTCAATATTCTGAATAAAAATTTTATAAAATGGGTATTGATAGCAAACCTTATTGCATGGCCAGCTGCATGGTTTATAATGAACAGTTGGCTACAAAATTTTGCATATCGAATAAATTTATCCTGGTGGATGTTTATTTTGGCTGCGGCACTAGCTTTGTTAATTGCATTAATAACTGTAAGCTTCCAGACAGTAAAAGCAGCCCTTAAAAATCCAATTGATTCATTGCGATATGAATAAAGACATTAAAATCAAAATAAAATTATTCCTGGCAATTCTTGTTCTGTTTTCCTTTGTTTTGGCTGAATCAACAGAAAAGCAAAGTTCAAAATGGAAGGGGAAAATTGAGAAAGAAAAAGAAATTATAGTAATAAAAAATCCAAAAAAACCTATTTACAACAAAGAAGTCTTTTCCTTGGAAGAGAAGCTATCTCTAGGAGGGGCAGAAGGACAAGATGAATATATGTTCTCTCAGATAAGATATATAGCTGTTGGTGAAGATGAAAGAATATATATTCTGGATATTAAGGAAGCTCATATCAAAGTTTTTGATAAAGATGGAAAATATTTAAAGACAATAGGAAGGCCGGGACAGGGCCCGGGAGAATTAAACAGGCCGGTCACTATTTCTGTTAACCAGAATGAATTGATGGTTCATGAGACAAGACGCTTGTCTTTCTTCTCACTAAATGGTGAGTTCCTGAGAAATGTATCTACAAAAGGAGTATGGGCGCTTAGTGCAATGATTGATTCTAAAGGTAATATTTTAGTAACAGAGGGCTTTCTGGACCCTAAGAATCCCAGATATATGTTTAAAAAGTTCGACTCAAAGATGAATTTACTTGCCGAGATTTCCAGCTGCCCTGCTCCAGATTCCCGAAAAAGCTTTAATCCTTTTATGCCGATGGCTCGTTGCTTGATAGATAAGGATGATAATATTGTTTTTGGCTACCCAAAAAACTACGAACTACAAATTTTTAATCCTGATGGAAAGTTGATAAAAAAAATCACAAAAGAATATGCCCCTGTAAAGGTCACAGAAGAAGAAAAAAAGGAATTTTTAGAAGACACTCCTCCTCAAATGAAAACTAGATATGATTTTTCCAAATATCATTCTGCTTATTATCGCCTTTTCCTGGATGATGAAGGAAGGATATTTGTCCGGACCTGGGAGAAAATCGTTGATGAAGACATATATTACTATGATGTTTTTGACCGTGAAGGAAGATATATCGCTAAAATTCCACTTCGGACCAGACCTCATATCTGTAAAAAAGGCAAGCTCTATTCAATAGAAGAGGACGAAGATGGGCTTCAGATGGTAAAGAAATATAAAGTCACCTGGAAATATTAGAGAATTTAAAACGATTGAAACCAAATCCCCTAAAGCCCTGGCCCCCCTGGATTGAAAAGGACGTTTAGTGTAATTAATGCCTCAATGATAATGCTTTTTGTTATCATGCGAACTTTGAGAAAACCAAAAAAGGAGAGTTCAATGGAAAAAATAAAAAAGGCATTCACTTGGATTGTTTTTCTGACGAGCGTTTCCCTTTCGTTCGGACAAGTTCTCGAAACTCCGAAAGGTCAAGTTGAATTTATTGGTCTCAAGTCTTGGAATGTTAAAGAACTCTATGAGAAACTAATTGCGATAAATCCAGACAATCCGATATGCATTGCAGGATTGGAAAAACTTGGTTTCGCCAAGGCCCATGTAAAAAAAGAACTTCAAGGCAATAAGGTATATTCCCTTGTTACCGTGGTGGAGCATGAATATGCCGCACGCATCAAACATCGGCTTGCCCCTATGGATACGCTCCCCCCGGTGGAAAGATGGAAGGATATTCTAGATTTATTTGACCAACAATTCAACGAATACATGCTGGCAATACAGCTATATTTCCAGAGAGAGAAGTCGGACGCCTTACTTCAAGACCTTTCAGCTGATTGGGATGTAAATATCTTCAAGAAAATATGGCAGGCTTTGTGTAAAAAGGATAGTGAAAAGGACAGAGAACTTGCTATATGGATTCTTTTAAACGACGGGGACTCCAATAACCGTGTCGCGGCAGCCTCGGTCTTAAGTAATTTTCATCGATTTGATTTTGCTTGGTGGGCTTTGCTTGAAGCATTGCGATATCCCGATGATATTGTTGTATTTATTGCAAGTGCACTGTTGAAATCACTTATACAGGAATATCCGAGGAAGGTGGATTGGACTCCTATGATTCCGTCAGTCAGAGCGCTACTTGACGGGACGAATTTATCTGCTTTTCTAACTGTCGTAAAAGTCCTGACAGAAACAAAGATATCTCCTCGCTTCGCAGTACCGTTGCTCGAAAATGGCGGCTCATTGCTCATCGATTATCTGGGAGCCAGTCGGCAACAAGAGAGAGCCCCCGTTCATGAATTGTTGATACAACTGGCCGGCAAGGATCTCGGTTCAGATCCAGATAAGTGGGCAAAATGGATCGAATCTGTCCGAAGAGATCTTGACACGAGGAATTGAGTTTTAAATGAATGTGAGGTCAGTGCTTAACAATTTGACAAATTGAAGAGTTCGAAAAGCGAATGAGGTCGCTTGAGGGTCAGATCTTTCATTGTAACAACGGTCATTGATAATATGAGGTATTAACGTTGGAACCCAAATCCCCTAAAGCCCTGGCTTCCCTGGATTGAATGAAAAGGCCGAGAATGCTTAAATATCAGAGAAAATTCCTATGTTTTCTTTTATTAGTATTAAATTTTTATTTGCTTTCTCAAGGGATCAAAGTAGATCAAAAAGAGGGAATTTTTCAGAATAAAAAAGATAGTCATATACATTTTTACCAATTCGAAAAATTCAACCTAGACCTGAATAAAGTTGCCTTTAAATCTATTACGAAGATAATCAGTCACGAGGATAAACTCTTCATCCTGGATTATCGGTCAAGCCGCATATTCGTTTTCGATAAAAAAGGAAAACATCTTTACACTATCGGAAAGCCTGGTGAGGGGCCTGGCGATCTACAATATCCAAAAGATTTTGTTATCACCGAAGACGGGACAGTTTACGTCATAAACTCCATAGCCAAAAGGCTTGAGGTTTTTTCTCAGGATGGTCGGTTTAAAAAAAGAATTAAGCTGAAACCACCAGAAGAGATTTACTATTCAAATCCAGAACAAATTCTGCTAGATGACAAACAAAATTTCTTCATTGCCTATCATCTTAGTTCACATCTAATAGATATCTATGATTCAAATGGTATTTTCCTAAGGAATCTGCTCACAAGGAGTGACCCAATAACTATACCTGGGACCAGTATAGGCAACTCTTCTTTTATAACCTTTTCATATCAGGGTAACTCAATCCTGCATTTTAACTATTTCACAGGTGTTTTTACCAAAGTCAATAAAGAAGGAAATATTGAAGCTATTTCTAGTGCCTATGATGAATTTGGTGTAAATGAAGTTGAGAAATTAAGAAAATCTTTAATAGAAAGTAAAACTAGAGCCAGGGTGAGTGCATCTGTTTTTCAACTCTGGTCAAATTTCTGTCAAGATGAAATGGGAAACATGTATGTTCTCCCACTAGTGAAGAAAAAAGGAATCACACAAAAACTGTTTGTGTTTTCACCAGAAGGAACTCTTCTCTATTTCACAACAATTCCTTATTTCAAAGATACTCGTATAGACAAGATATTTTGTTTCGGCAAAGATTTTATTTTTGTTACTTCGGATTGGGACATATATTTTGCAAAGCAGAAATAAATAAAAGATCTTAATTTGCTCAGATTACATAAATGAAAGTAAGTGGAAGCCAAATCCCCTAAAGCCCTGGATTCTCAAAATTAAAAATGACAGCTAAGAGAATCAGGAGCTAATAAACTAATTTTCCTTATTTACATAGTTCTTTCTGAAATTTATAATAAAAATAAAGGGAATTTTTAGTGAAAAAGCAAAAAATTCTTATTTCAGCTCTTTTTTTCGTTATTCTTTCATCCCAAATTTATAGTCAGAGAGCCAATTCAGACTCAGCTAATCAAGCAGAATTAGAAACAATATTAAAAAAATGTGCTGAGTATTGTGAGAAATTGAGTAATTCAGTCCTTTATTTTGTCTGCAGAGAAAAAATTAAAGAAGAAATCTATTTTTTTGGCCCAGGGTCAGTTATTATTGGACCATCCTTATACAGATCGAATCGCTATATAAAAAGAATAGAGAAAAATAATCTGGTCTATGATTATCAATTAGTTCGTAAAGATAAAATAATTAAAGAAAGCAGAGTCCTTTTAGAAGAAAACGGCCAGAAAAAAAATGAAAAAAATGCTCCTTTAAAAACGAAGGTTTTTCGCCATAAAAATATAATACTCGGGCCAATCGGGCTCCTCAGTGAATACTGGCAGAAACATCATGATTATAGAATTTTCAAAAAAGAAAAATATAAAGGAGAAGAGGTAATAGTTATAGAAGCTTTTCCTAAACCCGGTCTTAAACTCAATCATCTTTTCGGGAAAATCTGGGTAAGAAAAAGTGATTTCAGCATCTTGAAGATTGAATGGAATCAAACATCTATAGAAAACTATGAAAGAATAGAAGAATTTGCCCGGCAACTTAAATATCGCCCTAGTATTAAATTAACCTCAGAATATGCCTATGAGAAAAATGGCATCAGATTTCCAAGTAAGTATTCTATAAATGAGGCTTATGTAAACGTCAGCCTTAGAAGAAAAAGAATCACCAAATCTAAAAAAACCGTAATTTATGAAGATTATAAATTTTTCACAGTTGAAACCGAGGTTAAGTATTAGAGATAGGAGAAACTGTTATGAAAAAGAGTATTTTTCTTTTAATCTTAATCCTGTCACTTTTTTTCCAGACTAAAGCTTTTACCAATAAATCAGATTCCTCCCAGGCAAAAAAAGACCAAAAAGCACTGCAGCACGAAGTGACAGTAACCCTGAAATTAGTCCAGGTCTACGTGACGGATAAGAAGGGAGATCCAATAACAGACTTAACCAAAGCCGACTTTATCCTCTATGACAACGGTAAACTCCAGGCAATCACTGATTTTGAAAAGCATGCTCTGGCTCTACCGGTGAAAAAGACAGAAAAAAAGATTGAAGAAAAACTAGAAGAGACAGAACTTGCTCTTTCCAGGAAAATCCCATCCAGAATGAACCGGAAATTTATCCTTCTCCTTGATATAGCCAGCAACGATCTCCTTGGAGTTACTGAATCAAAAAAAGCAGCCCTCCACTTTATCGATACCCAGCTTCAGCCGAGCGATGAGATTGGGATATTTTCTTATTCTCCATTAAAGGGTTTAATTGTTCATGAATACCTCACTTCTGACCATAAAAAAGTCAAAAAGTCGATCAAAAGTATAAAAGATGTACCCGGAGTTGTGGACGAAGAAGGGGGCGGAATGACTTTAATGCAAGAGCGGATGAGAGCAGAAGCGGAGGCAGGTCTCGGATCAGAAAGTTCAACTACAATAGGCATGACTAGAAATGTTGCCCCAGAAATAGAATTTCTAAAGTATAAAGCCAATAATTTTATTGATGGAGTAAAAGAGCTTGCAAAATCTCTCCGTTATGTTCCGGGATATAAAAACATTATTCTTTTTTCAGCAGGAATCAAAAAAGAGTTATTTTATGAAAGAGACGACCCAAGAATACGCAGTAAATTTGAAGATATGAGTAAGGAATTAGCTTCATCCAGCAGCCCTGTACATGCGGTTTACACAGAAGGAAGTAGATACCTATTAAAAAAGAACCCTGTAGTGGGGATGGATTCCCTAAAAATGTTATCAAAAATTTCAGGAGGAAAATATTTTAATGATGTTGTTCATCATGAAGAAATATCTAAAGAAATTCAGAATAGTACCAGCAATTATTATGTCCTCGGTTATTACATAAACGATAAATGGGACGGCAAATATCATGAAGTAAAAGTTAAGGTCGAGCGAAAGGGATACCAAGTCCATGCTCAGGCAGGTTATTTTAATTCTAAGCCATTCTCAGAGTTTTCTGAATTTGAAAAGCGACTCCATCTTATTGATTTAGCAATGAGTGATACACCTTATTTCCAAGAGCTAACGCGATTTTCTCTAATATCTCTTCACTGCTCCCAAAAAAATGAATCCAACTTTGTTTTGCTCTCTGAAATATCTTTAGAAAGGCTTAAAGAAATTATTGGAGGAAAAACAGAACTGGCAACTCTTATTTTTGATTCTGAAAACAAAATTGCTGATTCGTACCAAGGAGAAGTCAATTTCTCTTTAATTCCAAAAAAGAAAGTTTATTATTATTCAATATTTTCCCTTCAACCCGGACAGTATGAATGCCGGGTAGTTTTAAGAAACCTTGAGACAGGGAAAGGAGCTGTGGCATCTTCTTCAGTCAAAATTCCTGAGGAGCTTGACTCCGGGATAAGGTTTTATCCACCTCTGTTTCTTATCCCTGATAAAGAGGCCTATTATTTAAAAGCTTTAAAAACTCAGAAAGAGAAAGCAGGGAGTGAGCCTCTATCATTAATCAATATATATCCCTGGCTTTCCAACAAACATTCGCCTCTTTTAGAGGAATTAGATCGTGGTGTGTCGAGATTATTAGCTGTAGTGAGGAGCTCACTTATAAATATCAAGGAACCTGATATTGAGCTTACTGCCCATTTGATTCAGCATTCATCCGGACATAAGACAGATTTATCTGTTTCCATCCTTTCCGCAAAGAATAAGGAGGAGACAGATATACTTTTAATAGAGCTTGAGCTACCTGAAATGGAGCCTGGCAAGTATTCTTTAGAAATTGCAGCCGAAGAATTATCAACCAATTCAAAATCGAAAGTGACTCGATTTTTTATAATAAAATAACAGAGGATATTAACCTTTATAACACAACTTTCAGAAGAGTGAGTCGGGTGGAAGTCATAGACATTATTGCCTTGGCTTCCCGAGTTGAAAAGACAGCCAGAAACCAGGCAGGAACTCAATAAATAAAGGTTCTATTGATAATAATCCGAGTAACGGAGAAACACGAATGAAAGTGTTAAGATTATTATTCATATTCTTACTTATCAATTCATTTCTAATAACTCTGGACTCACGAGCGATACTTCAAGAGGTTAAGACTGAAGTCATTCTTTATGATGATTATTTTGGGCATGTTCCTCTGCCCGAGAATGCGATTGAGCTGGAAACGAAATTTTCATTTAACTCTTTAGATCTTCAACACCCTGTTCAAATGGCAAATGATACTTCAGGAAATATTTATTTTACAGATGAAACAAGAAATGTTGTCCTTAAATTTGATTCGTCCGGAGAATATTTGTGTCAGTTCGGCAAAAGAGGGAAGGGGAAGGGTGAATTTCTAATTCCTCAAAATATTTTACTGACAAAAGATTTTATTATAGTTCATGAAATTAAGAATAGGAGAATTCAATTTTTAGACCTAGAAGGTAACTATATAAAAAGTTTTAAAATCTATAAAAAAAATGTTTATGATATTGCCATCAATGAAAACGGACTCCTATTTGTAGCTAAGTCGTTAAGGGATAAAGACACTTCTCTTGTTGATGTTTTTTCTCCAAGGGGAAAATTGCTATATTCTTTTGGTAAACTCTTTTTCGGCTATTTTTCCGCTTATGGGAATCATCCACTCAATTCAAGGAAATTAGCCCTGAATAAGAAAGGAGAGCTGTTTGTTGCTTCTGCATATTTCCCGATTGTTCGAAAATATTCACAGAAAGGGGGACTGCTCGCTGAATATAAAATTGAAAATAACATAATGCTTGCAAAGGAAAAAATGAATTTGAAATTACTAGGTAAAGCACGACGTACTAAACTCCATTCCGCATATGCTAAAACCATAATTGCTATTAAAATCTTTGAAAACAAGATATATCTTCTAGGAAATTATCCTCGCCTTGAGATATTGGAGATTAATGAAGAAGGGAAAATAGAAGCGACCTATTGGAAAGATTGTGATGTTCTCTATAAACCCAGCGATTTTTTAGTTCAGAAAATAGGGAATCAGAAGAGATTTTATGTCCTGCAATCCGCTCCTGACAGAAATGTTGATGTATTTGGCCAGAAACATAAATAAACCAAAAAAGATATCAATACTAATTTGTGTCACATAGAAAAAGATAATAAAATAATGTAGTAATACCCAATATAGGAGGTATAAATGAAATCCAAAGCAATAGTTGTTTTTATCGTTTTATTACTTCTTGTCTTTATTATGCTTTTCTCCTGTAAAAAGCAAAAGACTGAATGGAAAGGGACCATTGAGGAGAGGAATGGTGTTATAGTTGTAAATAATTCTAAAGAGCCTCTTTATAACAAGGACATACTGAGTCTGGAAGAAGAGCTAACTATAGGGAAAACAAAAGAGGGTAAGGAGCCTGTATTTTTTAGTATATCAGGCATTGAAGTTGATTCTGATGGAAATATTTATGTTTTGGATGGGAGAGCCCGTAAGATTAAAGTTTTTAATAAAGATGGAAAGAATATTCGTAGTTTTGGCAGGAAAGGCCAGGGACCAGGAGAATTTCAAATTACCAATGATATTATCTTAACTCCTGATGAAACCATCATGATTTTAGATAGGGCTAATCTTCGTCTTTCTTTTTTCTCGCTTGAAGGAGAACTGTTGAAAGAAGTCTCTACGTCGAGAGTTCCTCGTTTATTCAGGATTTATCCGGATGCAGAAGGAAATTACACCGCAAGAATAAATTTGCGCGGTCAGAATTACATTTTTCAAATAAAAAAACTTAATGCAGAACTTGAAGAGCTCTCCTTAATTGCTAAATTGGAACGTCCTAGACGAACTGATGTTTTTGAAATATATTATCCCAGACTGATATCTGTTGTAAAAAAAGACGATAAAATTGTCTGGGGGAACTGCTATTTATACAAGCTTATAATTTCGGACAGAACAGGAAAAAAAGTCAGGGAAATTAATAAGGATTATAATCCTGTTAAAATAACAGAAAAAGATAAGGAAATAATGACAAAAGAATTGTCTGCAAATTTACCAGTAAACAGAAGAGTCGAATTCCCAGACAATTACCCGGCTTTTCAAGGATTGTGCTGTGATGAACATGACAGAATATTTGTCAGAACTTCAGAGCAAGTCGAAGACAATAAAGGATATTTTTATGATGTCTTTGATGAAGAGGGAAGGTATATTGCCAAGATTCCACTTGCTTTTTTTCCCCGGACATGGAAAAACGACAGACTCTACACAATTGAAGAAGATGAAGAAGGATTTCAGATAGTAAAACGATATAAAGTCACCTGGAAATATTAACTATGAGGGAAAAATATATATAATATGGCAAAAATAAAGGCCATACCCAGATCAAAAGAGCATATACCATCAAACATAGATATACCGCAAAAAAAAAGGAAACTCGTTCCCGGTAAGGTTTTCTGGCCATTCATTTTGCTAACCAGTTGTTTTGCCTGGTGGGGGGTGGCAAACAACATGACCGATACCCTGCTGGCCGCTTTCAAGAGGATTATGAGTATGTCGGATTTCCAGACCTCCTGGATCCAGATCGCCTTTTACGGATCTTATTTCTGCTTGGCTCTGCCAGCAGCAATATTTATTAAAAAATTCACTTACAAAGCCGGTGTGCTCCTGGGATTGGGATTATTTGTCAGCGGCGCTCTCCTCTTTTATCCAGCCAGTCTCACCATGAATTATTTTCATTTTCTTATTGCTCTTTATATCCTGGCCGGAGGCTTATCAATCCTGGAAACCTCAGCAAATCCCTATATCATTGCCATGGGACCAGAAGAAACAGGTACCCAGCGCCTGAACCTGGCCCAGTCCTTTAATCCCATTGGTTCGATCATGGGGGTTTTTCTCAGTAAATGGTTTATCCTTTCCCAGCTGAACCAGTCCAGTGCTCAGGAACGGGCTGCCATGAGCGCCAGCCAGTTGAATGAAATCCAATCCACTGAGCTAAAAGCAGTGATGGGACCTTATGTGGCCGTGGCATTTCTTCTTCTGCTGGTCTGGATTGCTATTGCCCTGCTAAAAATGCCCAAAAGCTCTGATGCATCCAAAAAACTAAAACTCTGGTCCACCTTCAGGCGCCTGATCGGTATCCGCCACTACCGCTGGGGTGTAGCGGCCCAATTTTTTTACGTAGGGGCTCAAATAGGAGTATGGTCCTTTACCATCCGTTATGTGATGCAGGAATTACAGATCAATGAAGAGCGTGCTGCCACCTATTATCTGGCTGCGCTTATCCTTTTCACCATCTGTCGTTTCATCAGCACCTGGCTGATGCGGTTTATGATCCCGGCCATGCTCCTCTTTTTTATAGCCGTCCTGGCCATGGGTTTTACCATGATTGTCATTTTTGCCAGCTCATATGTAGGTGTGTACGCACTGGTGGCTATCTCTGGATGCATGTCACTCATGTTTCCCACTATTTTTGGCCTTTCAGTCAGAGGGCTTGGGGAAGATACCAAAATTGCCGGCTCCGGTCTGATCATGGCCATTCTAGGCGGCGCTGTGCTTACCGCCATTCAGGGTAAGGTTTCAGATGCCTTTAACAGCATTCACCTGGCATATTTTGTGCCCTTTGTCTGTTTTATTATTATTGCCGCTTATGCGTTAATGGCCTGGAAAAATAGCAAGTCAAGTTCATTGGAGGCTTGATACCATGTTAAAAAATATCCCAAATATTTTATCTCCGGATTTATCTTCGCATTTCTAATTTTTTCTGGCCTTCTGACGCCGGGAAATATTAACTAATTCAAAGCAATACGTTTTGAAGGGGTTTGATTCATCAAACCCACAATAAGTATTTGAGGTTTACAATATAAAATATTCTGGAATCATTTTTATGTTAATTGACACAAAATCCCTGGATGATGGATAATAAAGTGTTAAATATGGGGAAAATAATGAATAAAAAAATCTATTCTTTATTAGTTTTTTTCTTAGTAATTTTTGCGACAATAAGTTTTTTCCATAAAGAGACACTTGCTGAAGGGACGAACATAATTCAAAAATCTGATGATGTTGTTGTTATTTCCAACCCGGAGACACCGATTCCCAAAAATGGATTAAAAATGCGGATTGTTTTTAAGGAAGAATTGTCTATAGGTGATATTGAGGGAGATGAAAATTATATGTTTGGCGAATCCGTGGCTTTTAACACTGATGAAGAGGGAAATTTTTATGTGACCGATTCTGATGCTCATAGAATCCTGAAGTACGATCCTGAAGGTAAATATCTTCTCAGTTTCGGAAGAGAAGGCCAGGGCCCGGGAGAGTTTCAAAGTTTATCCGTAACGAGATTTGATAAAGATAACAATTTATACATAACTGATCTAAGAAACAACAGAATTTCTTGCTTTGATAAGAATGGAAAATTTATAAAACAAATACGGATGTCAGAAAGACTTGAGGATGTATTTATCAATTCAAAAGGCTTTTTAGTTGCCAAAAAACCTGGGATGTCTCAAGAAGGCAGCACCCAGAAGACAACCAGTATTTTTGGTCTATTCGACGAAAAGTTCAAAAGCCTTGTGGAATTTTATAAGGATGAGATAGAAATGCCCCTCCCGGCTGGAAGAGACGTATCCTCTTTAGGACAATTTCTTGCTAACGGATTAGGCATTATGGCATTTAGACCTCAAATTATTTATACCTTAGCCAATAATGATTTTATTTATTTCGGTTATCCGGATAAATACGAGATAAATATTTATTCCCCTGAAGGGAAGCTAATAAGAAAAATCACAAGAGATTACAAGCCGATTCAAATAGATCAAAAGGATAAAGAATGTTTTGTAAAAATTATCGGTGAATCTTTATCCTCACCCATCTTTACTGATGACATAATGGAAATAGCGCTAAAAAAGATAAAATACCGCAAATATAAGCCTGCCTATCTGGGTTTTGCATTGATGGAAAACGGATGGCTTGCTGTGGTTGTTGATACCCGTGAAAATGAATACACGCTATTTGACATTTTTGATAAAGAAGGAAAATACGTAGCTAATTTTAAAACAACAGTTCCTTCATTGCCGGTTGAGGGACTGTTCTTTGAATTTCAATTCTTTTTTAAAAATGGTAAAGCTTATGCTGTTGAGGAAGAGGACGGATACAAGTTTGTCAAAAGATACAATTTTGAAATTCAAGAATACAAAGATAACAAATGGGTAAGAAAAAAATAATTTATCTAATATTAATTCTTGCATTATTCTTCTCATGCGGATCTGAGCAGGAAAAAGTAGAAAAGATAAAAGAAGATGGAGTGGAAGTCATTGTCAATCATTTGGAACCCTACAAAATAAAAGGAGAGCCAAGTAATCCTAATCTTGAGGAAGAATTAATCATTGATTTTGAGAGGGAAAACCTCAAAGAAAAAGGAGTTAAAGAAGTTTTAGGCCTAGATGTAGATACTGAAGGTAATATATATTTTATTGTTTCAAGGAGTTCCGAGGATTTGATTCTTAAATTCGATGAAAAAGGGGACTATTTATCCTCGTTTGGACGGAGAGGCCAGGGTCCTGGTGAACTGGCAGCGCCGAGGTATCTTAGAGTTGATGAGTTGGAACAAATACATATTTCAGATAATGTTAGAAATAAACTAAACCTTTTTGAAAAAAATGGAGATTTAATTAAGGAAATATCACTTCCTTCGAATTACCGGATAACAACTCTTCTTGGGAATGGGAAATTTCTTGCTGTGAAGAGCAGTTTTATTCCTGAAGAAGGAGGAGTTAAATTTCCCATAATATTATGCAGTGAGGGTTTTGAAGAAATTAATATGCTGCATCCAGGACGAATCTTACCTAACTTTACCGTCGCAAAAAAAATTAATGGTTTACAGATATATATGGATTTTAATGTTTTGAGAATCTCAAACGGGCTAATCTATGTCGGTGATTACGGTAATGGGTATGAATTTTTGATTTATGATACCGGGGGGAATTTACTGCGAAAAATAAGGAAAAAATATCATAAAGTCAAAGTCCCTGAGCAGTTGAAAGAAGATTTTTTAAATTGGGGAAAGAGTTTCGCTTCATTCGAGTTATGGAAGGGAAAGGTATATTTTCCCAAATTCCATCCTCCGTTTCAATTTTTCTTTCTGGATGAACAGAGTAGACTTTATGTGATGACTTATGAAAGAGGAAAAGGCCCAAATGCTTTTATATACGACATTTTTAATCCTGACGGTTTATTCATCGGGAGAATAGAATTGGAAAATTATGGAAGCTCTCCTTTTTCGATTACTGGAATTCCCGTCCCCTTATGTACTGTGGCCAAAAACAACCGAATCTACTGCCTCAGGGAAAAGGAGAGTGGTTATAAGGAGTTAGTGGTTTATAAAATGAAGTGGGAATAATTTAGGAGTTTTTTATGCTTAAAGAGGTAAAACATTTCATCGCAGGTATTATACTTATTAGTCTTGTCTTCGTTTCATGTAATCCGAAGAATGAAAATATTGTAAAAGTGAACAATTCCTTACCAAAATTTGTAGATAAAAAATATGTGGAATTAGAAAAATTGTATAGTATCGATGTTACACAAATAAGTATGTTTGGTAAAGAATCCAGCCATGATTTTGAAAAAGTAATAGATTTTGATAAAAACAACAATATGTATATTCTTGATGAGTTTGAAAGCACAATATCGGTATTTAATGAAAATGGGGAATTTGTGAAAACTTTCGGTAGAAAAGGACAGGGCCCGAAAGAATTTATAAGACCAAATACACTAATTATTAAAAAAGATAAAATTTATGTATTTCAAGGATTTGTTGAGTATAAAATAGTAAATCTTGAAGGTGAATATATTTCCGACCATCTTATCCATATTGAAAATCCGTTAAAATATATAGTTATCGGTGATAGCTTCTATCTTCTTAGAGGAAAAACTGATCGAACATTTACTAAACTGGAATTCATCTTACTAAGAATTGAAGATGATAATTTTTCCCAGAGCAAGGAAATATTTAAATATGAATATCCTCCCGGATTCGGTGGTCTGAATTATGATTTGATTTGGAACTGGCTATTAATCTCAAATAATGGTGAATTTTATTTCCCTGAAGATAATCTCAGAAAATATTCTATAATAAAATATAATAAAGAAGGTGAACCGGAATTAATATTTAGCGGGAAATACAACAAAAAAGAATATTCAAAAGAAGCAAAGGATAGATTTTATTCGATTTATGAGCAGCAAATTAAAAAAGGAGATATGGAATTTCCTCAGTCTCCGCCGGTTGTCAGAAAAATGTTTCAAGATTATAAAAAAAATATATGGGTGATTTCAGGAGAAACATATGAAGATAATAGGAATCCTGACTATGAAAATACGATTGATATTTTTAATAAAAAAGGAGAATGGCTGTACTCTTTTAAATCTAAATTAATTTCGAGATATTGTTTTTATAATGATGGAAAAATATACAGAGTTTTGCCGATAAATCTGGATACTTTTGATCAGTATATTGAAGTATACAAAATAAAATATTAGAAATGAGAACTAAAAAGCAATTAATTATCTTAAAATATTTCATTATACCATTTAGCCTGTTTCTCTTGGTCCCAAGCATAGAGGCTCTTAATAAGAGACGGAAAAGGATTTACTCATTCATCCACAGTCATGGAGAGGTGCCGAATCAGATGGATATCTTTGAAAAAAATAGGCAAATTGCCTCCTTAGATGTTACAGGATATGCTCGGGCAGTTGACTCCCATGGCCGGCTTTATTTCACTGTGGAGGATCCCTTTCCTCGAGTTATAAGATATATGGTCAAATAAATGGGCAGTAAGGCTATTAGTATCTCGATGAAAAAGAAAGCTAAGTGAATTACCGTTTTAATAAGATAGGAACTCTTTTATAGGAGGATAAAATGAAAAATAAAACTAAGGTTGTTTTATTCATTTTATTTCTTTCTGCCTTTATTATGGCTATTTCATCTGAAGGACAAAAAGCTAAATGGGAAGGGACAATAGAGAAAGAAGATGGAGTAAAAGTCATTAAAAATCCGAAGAAGCCTCTGTATGGCGAGATTGAGCTTGAGTTAGAAGTGGACTTGGTTATTGGGGGAGAAGATGTTGATGAGAATTATATGTTCAGGCGAGTCTCGGATATTGAAGTTGATGAGGAAGGAAATATTTATGTTTTAGACTCCAGAGAATGTCGAATCCAGATATATGATAAAGACGGCAAATATCTTAAGACAATAGGCCGGAAAGGTGAGGGACCCGGAGAGTTTCATCAGGCTTCTAGCATGTATTTAGATCCAGAGGGCAATCTTTATGTCAATGAGTTCAGAAAAATTCACATTTTTAAAAAAAATGGCGTATTTAAAAAAACAATCATCCTAAAATCCTCACTTAGTAATTTTGGTGTAACAAAAAAAGGGAGTATATTTGGGCATTCGTATACCTCCACTGAAGAAGGCAGAACTATGGATATTATGATTATGGATTCAGAGGGAAAGAGATCATCTACAATCGTTAACTTTCCTGAACCCACTGTTTCTGTACAAGTAGGTAGGGGGGGAGTTGCGATAACCATTCCTCCGTATAGTCCAGAATTGTATTTTTGTCCTTTAAATAATGAGTCAGGAATATACGGTTACTCGGCTGAATACAAGTTATTTTTTTTAAAATCCTCAGGTGAAATTGTTTATAGAATTGATAAAGAGGAAAAACTCCACCGCACGTCAAAAAAAGAAGAAGATGAGTATATAAAGAAACAGGTTGAGAGACAGCAAACTCGAGGGGGCCCGTTGTCTGAAGGTGATTTAAGGAAGTTATATAAGTTTGCTAAATATAAACCTTTTTTTACACAGATAATAAATGATGATAAGGGACATATCTTTCTTGCTAAGCCAAAGTCGGTTTTAAAAGAAGAAATAGACACTTATTTTGATGTTTTTGGCATCGAAGGCTATTATCTCTACAAGATTAAAATACACGAGGTAAAATTATATATAATCAAAAAAGGATGTCTTTATACATATAGACAAGACGAAGATACCGGCTATTATAAAATTGAAAGATATAAAATTAAAAACTGGGGCCAAATTAAAGCAGGAATTTAAAATTGGCTAAGCTTAAAATCTTAATATATTTATTCGTGCTTACTATATTTTTTTCCACATCTTTTATCGAGTCCAGTCAAGTTAAAAAAGTCCATAATACTCTGGATGAAATTAAAGCCTGCGAAGGTAAAATCGAGCTTACCCTGGTTAGAGAATGGGGAGGTGAAGAAGCTACTGATGAAGCCCAGTATTTTAATATGCCTTATGATATTGAAATAGACTCGTTTGGTCTGGTTTATATTCTTGATTCAGGGAATAACCAGATTCAAGTGTTTGACAGTGTGGGTAACCACAAAAGAACTATTGGAAGAAAGGGTGGAGGACCAGGAGATTTTTCATGGCCAATGGATTTGGCTATTGATAATCAAAACAATCTTCTTGTCTCTGATTATCAAAATCGTAGAATTCAGATTTTAAACTCTGCAGGGGAATATATTAAAGGTTTTAAAACAGATGAAGGTTTTGCTAGTTCTATTGGGGTGAATAAAAAGAATGAACTCATAATGTATAATTATTTCAAAGCTGTAAAATCTTTATTCTATTTGTTTGTTTATGATTATGATGGTCTGCTTCGTAGAGAAATTGTGAAACGAAGGCAAGGTAAAGATGTAAATGCGTGGACTCTTGAGAGTATTTTTTTCTCTTTAGATAACCAAAACAATCTTTATACGGCTTATTATTGTTCACCGCTTCTCGAGATATATTCAAAAGAAGGCGAACTGAAAAAAGCGATTACATTTGAAGTGCCGTTTGATGTCCCTGAAATTCAGATGGTAGTTTCTGGTAATGACCGCAATATAATCGCAGAGCGTGTATCTTTTGGTATAGATGTTGACGATTCAGGCAGAATTTATGTAGTAACAGCAACCAGGCCAAAAACGGAAAAGGAAAAAAGGATGGTGAGTTTTGTAGGAAGCAGATCGAGAGATGGAACTAGGCATAGCAGGCTTGTAGTCAAGGATTATGATTCAAAAATAACAGATTTGTATCTGTTGTTAGTTTTTGACAGTTCAGGTAAGATTATCGCAACTAAACGTCTTAATCATTCATGCGATAAAATAAAAGTACATAAGGACAGATTATTTGTCATAGATTCTTATTTAGAGATGTCAATTTACCAATATAAAATCAGATTTCAATAGAATGAAAAAACTTATTTATTTAACTTTGTCTTTGTTTTTTCTGCTCTCCTGTGGCGAGAATATAAACGTCCAGAGGCTGGGTGTAGAGGAGGGGAAGAAATTTGAAAAATTTAATTTCAAGAAAGTGGAGGAAATTACTCTTTATGGCGGATGGTGCTTAGCCCTCCCTCAGGGAGTAGTCTGTAGTGAGCTTCTGGATAGGTCATGGAGGGAATCTCAATTAAAGTTATACGATTACTCCGGGAAGCTGAAAAAAGAGAGAAAATTGATCCATGGAGATGGACCTAATGAAATTAAAGCTTGGAATTTTCCTACTGTTTGGCTTTCATCTTCCGGGAAAATTCTTTGTAGAGATGCTAATAATTATCTTAAAGCCCTTGATCCGGAGACCCTGGAGATAGAAACAATTGCCAAACTTTCAAATGTGATAGAAAAATACGGCAGCAAATATACATTTGGTCGACACGGCTTCACATCTTTAGAAGAAAAGGACAACAGGACAGTTACTTCCTTTGAGTCAAGCGGGTTTTATGAAGATATGACATATTACATTGTTACATATGAGGGTATTTTTGATAATTTATCGGTCATTGCAACAGCAAAAAAAGAGAAACCGTGGACCTGGGCAAAACTAAAAGAAAGGGAGTCTTATGAAGATTACTATGTGCTTTTAAGAAGGAATCGTGTTCTTTCAGTGGACTGGAAAAGGGGAGTGGTTTACTATTTTTCAGATATAGAAAAGCCGACGATAGAAAGTGTTGACCTTGAAGGCAATCAAAAGAAAAAATATCTGATAGATATTAATTACGAGAAATTTAGGGTTGAAAGAGAGGAGTTTGAATTTATGTATGAATATGTCTTAAGTGAGACATCTCCAATTTTAAAAAATTTTTATAAATTCATTTTATACATTCCTCCTCATGCACCTGCCTTAATGGGAATAAAGATTATACGTGATTGGCTTTTGATTATAACCGGGAATAGGAACTGGAAAAAAGGAGAGAACGAGGTGCTGGTCTATAGGCTCCCTTCTTTGATATTTGAAGGAAGTTTCTTTATTCCCTTTCCTAATAGACAAATGACAAAATGGTATGATAACTATTACATAATACGGAAGTTAATAAAAAAGGATGACGACTATTATTCATCTTATGAAATTTACATGGTTGAAGAGAAAAAATGAAAAAACTAATTTATATTATTTTACTGCTTTCCTTATTTTTCTACTGTGGGCCTAAACAAGAGAAGGTAGAAAAGATTATGGTAGATGGAGTAGAAGTTTTTCTTAATCATTTAGAGCCATACAAAATTAAAGGTGACCCTACTACATTTACTTTTGAAAAAGAAAGCAGATGGAGTTATTATTTTAATACTAGAGGAACTTTTTGACAGGAGGAGGAAATGAAAAATAAAACTAAGGTTGTATTAATTTTTTTATTTCTTTCAGTCTTTATTATTGCTATTTTGTCTGAAGGACAAAAGGCTAAATGGGAAGGGACATTAGAGGAAAAAGATGGAGTAAAAGTTATAAAAAATCCGAATACACCTCTGTATGGTGAGATTGAGCTTGAGCTGGAAAAGGATTTGGTTATCGGAGGAGAAGATGTTGATGAGAATTCTATGTTCAGGCGAGTCTCGGATATTGAAGTTGATGAGGAAGGGAATATTTATGTTTTAGACTCCGGAGAATGTCGAATCCAGATATATGATAAAGACGGCAAATATCTTAAGACGATTGGCCGGAAAGGGGAGGGACCAGGAGAGTTTCAACGAGCCGGTAGAATGACTCTAGACGCAAAAGGAAAGTTATATGTTAATGAATATAAAAAAATTATTATTTTTGAAGAGGATGGTACGTTTGAGAAGAATGTCAACACTGACTTTCACCTCAGTTCTTATCTAGTTACCAAAGAGGAAAATTTTTTAGGATGGTCTCGTATTCGTACAGAAAAAGGGAATACATTAGATGTTATTCTTGTTGATTCAAGCGGGAAAAGAATTGATACAATTGCAAGCTTTCCCGACCCAAGTGTTGTCCTGACAAAAGCTGTTTCAGGGGGAGGAGCCATTAGTGTAGGTGGCTCGCCACCTTATAGCCCGGGATTGTTTTTTTGTCCATTGAGTGATGAGTTAGGAATATACGGATATTCTGCTGAATACAAGCTATGTGTTGTTAACTCATCAGGAGAGATTGTTCATATAATAGAAAAAGATGAGAAACGCCAACCTACGTCACGAAAGGAAGAAAACGAGTACTTAGAAAAAATGATTGAAAGATCAAAAGAACGAGGAGGCATTCAATGGGCCATGGGAGATTTAAGGAAATTACATGGATTCGCTAAATATAAACCCTTTTTCTCCCTGATAATAAATGATGATGAGGGAAATATCTATCTTGCTAAGCCAAAGTCGGTTGTAAAAGAAGAGGAGGACACATATTTCGACTTTTTTAACAAGGAAGGATATTATCTCTATAAAATCAAAATACCGGAGATAAGCCCAAAAGTAATCAAAAAAGGATATCTTTATACATTTAGACAAGACGAAGATACAGGCTACTATAAAATTGAAAGATATAAAATCAAAAACTGGGGCCAGGTAAATAAAGGAATCTAAAACAAAGCGAGTGGAAGCTAACTCTCTTAAAGCCTTAGCTTTCTGATTAGGAGAAAAAGTAAATGAAAGCAGATTTTAAAAAATTTCGTGCACTCTTAATAACACTTGGGATTTTAGTTATTTGGGTGGTAGTGGAATTCCTTCTTTATACCATATTTGGAAAAAACCCTGCCACAACAATAATAGGCATTGGGATTGCTTTTGTAATGGGAGCTTATTTTTACCATGCAGTAAAAAAAGCATGGAAGAATTGAGCCAATTTGCTCCATTTACATATCGCTTTATTAAAATTTATAATATAAACAAAGAGGGAGCCGAAGAAATAAAAAAGCAATTTCTTTTAATTTGTGCCCTGACTTTAAGTTTAACCCTCTTTGCCCAAGAACTCGCTCACGAGACAATAGTCGTCAATATAGAAGTTCCTGTTAGAGTGTTTAAAGGAAGTGCATTCATTGACAACTTGACCATTGACGATTTTGAAGTCTATGAAGATGGAAAACTCCAGAAAATAGAGGCCGTGTATCTGATTAAAAAAACTAAAATAGAGAGAGAAGAAGAAGTAACAAAGAAAAAATTTACTCCTGAGGTTTCAAGAAACTTTATTTTTGTTTTTGAAATACGCGATAACTTTCCAGAAATAGGCGAGGTTTTAGATTACTTTTTTAATAATGTTCTACTACCTGGGGATACCCTTGAAGTTGTTACACCTTTAAAAACCTATAGTATTAAAAACAATACTTTAGATATATTACCTAAACAAGAAATCGCAAATCAGCTAAAGGGAAAATTAAAAAATGATATTATAATGGGAAGCGCAGATTACAGAAGTTTGTGCAAAGACCTTGAGAGAATTCTGAACACAGAAGGGCTTGACGGCGATTTAAAAAAACTCATGTGTATGGACATTTTAAGAATGTTAAAAGAACTGAGATATTTTGACCAATCTAAACTTCTAAAATTATCAGATAATTTGAGACAAATTAAAGGACAAAAGCATGTTTTCTTATTCTACCAAAAAATGATCATGCCAATTCCAACATTTCTTGAACCTCAGGATAAGTTAGATTTACAAAAAAATATATTCTTTGATGTTGAAACAATAAAAAGAGCTTTTTCTGATTCCTCGATATCAAGTCATTTTTTATTTCTTACAAAAACGCCAATGTATGTACTCGACATTACGAGAAGAACTTCTTTTGAGAATTCAGGAATGCAGATGGAAGACCATTCTTATGAAATATTCAGTGCTTTTAGCGAAATGGCTAAGGCTACGGGAGGTTTGATAGAGAGTTCTGCAAATCCTGGCTTTTTATTTAAGCGAGCTGCTGAAGCTTCTGAGAATTACTATCTTCTCTTTTATGCACCCTTAAATTACCAGAGAGACGGAAAATTTAAAAACATCAAAGTTAAGGTTAAAGGTAAGAATTATAAAGTAACTCACCGTGCCGGATATTTTGCAAATTAATACACTGGACTATTAAAAGCCAATATCCATAAAGCCATGGCTTCCTTGGTTGAACAAGAGTGTTGAATGAGGAGGGTATTATGAAGAGATCAGCTTTAATCTTTACATTTTTATTTATTTTTATCTCTGTCATTCAAGCTCAAACTGTCATTGAAAATCCAAAAAAACCATTAAATAAGAATGCTGGAAGAGTGCTAAAACTTGAAGAAGAACTTCGTATTACAGATGAGAGCGGCGATTTTTATTTCAGATATCCAGGAGATTTAAAGGTTGCTCTAGATGGCACCATTTTTATCACAGACGAAGACCAGTTTTTGAAGTTTTCTTCAGATGGAAAATTTACAGGTAATCTCTTTAGAAAGGGGGAAGGACCAGGAGAATTGAGAGGATATTTTAGCTATGCTTTTGATAAAAAGGGAATATTTATTTATGATTTTATGGCGAGAAAAATCATTCACTCTGACATTGAGGGCAATCTTACTGATGAACTCCGTTTTAAATCGGAGAGTTATAATGACTTTTTCGGGCTTATGGATGGCTGGTTCATTTTCTTGAAGTCCGTATGGCCTCCAATAGAGGAAAGAAAGCATAAGCTGGATGATATTAAAAATACTATATTTTTAATTTCAAAAGATGGAAAAATAAAAAAAGAAATTCATACCTTTCCAAAGAAAGCATTCTTTGCTCCTCGTGCTTTTACGAGCTTGGCCAGTTTTCATTCGGTTCTGAGTGATGACAATAAGAAACTGTTTTTTTCTCATACTCGGGAATATTTGATTAAATTGTTGGATCTGGATAAAGGAAAAATCTTAAGAAACTTTAAAAGAAAGTATCCACGTATGAAGCTCAAAGCGAAAAATGGCTGGGAAGAGGAGTTTCATAAAAAATATAATGTGCCTAAAATTAAGTATGAAAGCGATATTCAGGATTTATTTATTACGAAAGGTCTTCTATGGGTTATAACTTCAACAAAAGATAAGACAAAGGGTATTTTGATTGATGTGTTTAACAAAGAAGGCAACTATGTTGATAATTTCTACATTAATCTCAAGGGTAGCCTAATGGCTACTGATGGTGATTACATCTTTGTAAAAGAGGCAGATGAGGATGAAAATATACACATTGTTAAGTATAAAATTATTGAATAAAGAAAGAAGAAGAGAAAAAAATACTCTATAAAGAGCTGTTTGATTTTAAGCAACCGGAAGCCAAATCCCCTGAAGTCCTGGCTTCTCAGGATTGAAAAAGACAGCTGACCGGATTTGTATCTGATTGAATAAGACGATAAAATAAGATAGAGATACCCAATAAAGGGGGTAAAGTGAGTGCGCCGAGCAAAGCTTGCCTTATCCAGTTGGTGACTCTCTGAAAAAAAATGAGACAGCTTGAGCTATTCCCACACTCAAGCGAGAGGGAAGTCCAACCACGGCAAAGGTTAGCCGCCAGCC